>ERZ773116.32-NODE-32-length-132788-cov-6.070887_pt1 | contig 132788 bp, 111 predicted proteins | sample MGYA00580563_ERZ773116 | MGnify/ENA primary metagenome ERZ773116 (study PRJEB29015, sample SAMEA2737864) | human gut metagenome | biome: human gut; feature: human-associated habitat; material: faeces | place: China | collected 2012 ... | reverse complement strand
CCGCATAGCGGTCACGGATGCGTTTCCACGCTCTGCCGTACTTGCGGTTGACATCGGAGCTGCGCTCGTATTTGTCGTACTTGCGGCGTTCCTCCACACGGTGCTGTTCACAAAACTGTCCTTCACAGAGGTTGGGGCAGCCGGGATGAGAGCAGGGTCTGAGTGGTCGCTTGGGCATTTGCTCACCTCCTTCGGGCATAAGAAAAGCCCCACGGGATTTGACTCCCATGAGACTCGTCTTATTCTACTATGCTATTGTAATCATACCATAGGTCAATAGTGACATTCCGTGCCAATCCGTGCCAACTTTCAATCCGGTACGATAAGATTCTGCAAAGCCGACCCGTGTATGCGATGCACCGTGCGGAGCGATACATTCAGCATCCGGGCGATCTCCTCCCAGGTGAAATCATCAAGATAACGATAGCGAAGTAAAAGCTGTTCATCCCGACTTGCAAGCATATCGATTGCCGCGTTGATTTCTTCCTTGAGCCGTACCAGGTACGCCACCTTTTTCTCCACGTCCCTCTGAATCTCGTCTATCTTTTCAAGACACCGCACGAACGGCGCTTCTGTCGGACGGTTGGGACTGTGCGGCATCCCGTCGAATTTCACGCCTGAGACGCTGCTCGATAAATCCCTCCAGTAGTCAATCTCACGCAGGCGGCAGTTGATGAGTGCGTCCAGGTGCCGCGCCTGGTTCAGATATTCTTTAGCGGTCATGCGTCCACCTCCATTGTCAGGGAGCGGATCAGCATCTCGCCATCAACACTCGTTAAAACCGTGAACCACTGCGAACGGAAGAATCTCTCGATCTCATCCTTGTCCGCCAGAGCCGTCCTGTTCTTCGGATTTCTCTTCAGACATTTCAGAGCCATCCGATAGTCCTTCACAGCCTGCAGGATTATGGCGTTCGCAAGGTTCTCGTAATTTGTGATGTCGCTCATATGCGATACCTCCCATTGTCGGAAATAGGCATCGTTGCATCGGAGCGATGTGTCTTTGTATCAGTGCAGGGAACCGTTTATCGCGGTTCGCACCTCGTCCACCGAGCGCACCACCAGCGCAGTGCCGCCCGCCGCGAGGATTTTTCGGATAGTAGCCTCCTGCAGTTTCGTGGGCTTGCCATCCTCGGTCTTTACCTCGAATCCGAAGAACCGACCGTCTATACAGGCAATGATATCGGGGACGCCCGCCGTCCCATACATACCGCCATGCTCTTTCCAGCAGAAGCACCCCGGCACGGTCTTAAGGTATTTCATGATCGCTTTTACGATGTCCGATTCTTTCATCTGTCAAACGAACCTCCCTGTTTACAACGCTTCTGACACATTTGACACGACAAATCCCATTTTCATATAAATTTCTGACCGAAAAATCAGGGTATATAAATTATTGGTGTATATATGGGGAGATAGGATTTACGTGTAAAACGTGTCAAATGTCAGAACGAATCCTGGCGATGCCCTTTGGAGAAACACCGCCAGGAATCCCGTCATCCCAGCACCTCGCCGAGCCTGATCCCGGTAAGGATGCGCCTTTTTCCAAGTTTATCGATACCTCTCGTCACATCGGGGAACGCCGCCATGATCTGCTGCACGAAGTTCTTCTGCGAGTACGGTTTCAGACCGCATTCCTCGCAGTAGCCCTTATATGCGTTGAACAGTTCCGTAGAGCCTGCGGAATACGAGCCGTCCAGTTCGCAGTATTCCTTCACGAACGACAGCACGGAATCCGACTCCTCGCGGTACTGCTGCAGCTCATCGGCGTTGACCTGCGTCTCGGAGAACACATAGTGATTGTTCATGAGCCTGCGGAGCCCTTCCAATGCGAAAAGGAAAATGCCGTCCGCTTCCATGCGGAACTTCTCCAGCAGTTCGGGATCGCGCTTGTCCTGCGGCACGGTGTGATTGAACCGTATGATAATGAGCCTGCGGTAAAAGCCCTCCGAGCGGTCACCGTAATTCTTCGGTATGCTGTTGCAGGAGAACAGAAGCCTTGCGCTCGACTGGAACGAGAACGGATTCTTGTTCTTTTTCTCCACGGTCAGATAGTCCTCGCCAACGAGCGCCTTGAAGATGCCGTTATCGTCAATGTTCTTCGTGGGCAGGTCGGCGAAGATGTTAGCCAGCTTGCCGAAAAGCTCCGCCGTCTTGAACCGCTCGTTAAGCGCCTGCCACGACACGTTTGACACGTTCTGCTTTCCCAAAAGCACATCGTTCAGCACACGGAGCAGCACCGACTTTCCGGCTGACGCCACCCCCACGATGACAAAGCACTTCTGCGCGGAATTGACCGGGATAAGGAAATAGCCGAGCATCTCCTGTATCAGAGCGACCTGATCCATATCACCGCCCATCGACTTCTTGAGGAACTTCTTAAACAGCGGGCAGTCCGCCTTTTTGTCGTAGGTCACGGCAAGCTGCACCGTAGAGTAATAATCCGGCGTGTGTTCCGTCAGCGTATCCTCCAGGACGTTGTATAAGCCGTTGCGGACATTGATGATGTAGGGATTCGCATTCAGTTCGCGGATGTCCCTCTGCACCAGGAGCCGCCATTGCTTCTCCGCGTCAACGATCTGCGACATCTTCGTTTCCCGCACCAGCATCTTCTCCTGCACGAGCCGCTGGGCTTCCATTTCGGACATCTCGCAGTAAACGCCGCCGCAGTAATTGAAGTGCTGCTCCGCCGCGTAGAACACCTGCTGATTCTCCGACATATCGTTTGCAAGCACTCCCGGCAGGAAGCGCAGCCCCTTGTCGGTCGGCTCGTACCAGTCGGGTATCGCGGTACCGGCTTTCGCTCTCTTCGCGGCCTTGCTTGCCTGGTACGCTTTGCTTGCGTCCTTGAACACCATGTTCAGCGATTTCAGAAATGACGCCTTCAGCTTGAAGTGATCGCGGATTTCGGAATTGATGATGACGTCCGCCGTCACCACGTCCTGGTTATACAGATAGTCCGAAACGAACTGCTTTGCCGCCTGCAGGTCTTTTATCGCCTCGCCCGTCACGGGGATGCCATGCAGAATGTCGAGTAGAACGTCCGCGGGCAAGGGCTGATAGCACCACGCCGCCGGGGACTTGACCGGGCATTCGCCGGCCGCGAACTTCGGACACTTGAACCCCTTCTCGCAGATAGTCTTGCAGGTGATGGGATTCGTCCCGCTCTCAAGGAAATGGTTTATTTTCTTCTGCGTGTTGCCCTCGCTGTATCCCGGATACGGAGCGGACAGGTCGTGTATCATCTTCGTGCCACCCTCGAACGGAGCGAGGTTTGTTATCATGGCGTACCAGTCATGCTCCGAAAGGGACGCCGCGTCATCGCGGCAATGCTGCATGAATACGCATGAGCGGAATACCTGGTCGATGCCTTTTTCCGTCCCGCACTTGCGTTCCACGGGAGCAAGGTCTACCTCTGGCAGCACGTCCGAAAGCTGATCCTGCGTGTATTTGCGTTCGGGATGGAAACTGACGCAGGACACCTCCACGGGAGTATCCTTCTTGCAGTGCATGAAACCGGGAAGGCGCATGACCCTCGACTCGTTCACGCACATCGGATCGCCGTCAAAACACTTCACGAGCTGCGTCTGTATCATGCGGAAGCGTTCCACCTTCGCAGTCGAGTCCATGAACCAGTACACATGGTAGGACTTCTGCGTTTTCATGACCATTGACGGAGGAAGCGGAAATGCGTCTATCTTTTTCTGCTGCTCGTCAAAGCTGTCGTTGTCCATCTCCACGAACTGCGCGTTGATCCTCGTAATGGAATCATCGTCCTGACCGCCGTAGTTGACCACAAAGAAGATGCCGCGGTTCATGGCGTTATGGTTCTTGAGCGTTTCTTCTACGCTTTTGTACTTCCCGCATTCGCAGGACAGTTTTGACCCCTGGAACACGCCACCCTTCTTATCGTCAAAGACGCGGAAGCAGACGGTATCGGTCGGATTAAAGAGAGAACCGAGAACATCGGTCACCGTTACGTTCATGCGCCCACCTCCTCCATAAACCTGAGCTTCTTGTTCAGCCGCCTTGCTTCCTCGATCTCACGAGAGACGCCCGGCGATACCTCGCCGAACACCCACACCTCGTCACACTCACGGAGCAGCGCAAGTCCGAACATCAGCCCAAGCTCCCGTTCTTCGGGATCGTTGTCGTTAAGTATCTGCGGATACAGAAGGTGGCTGGCTATCGGCATATATCCCTTGTCAATGACCAGGCGGCAATAGCCGATGGCAGCCTTCACGTTCGCATCCACATCGCCCGCATACCTGGAAGCCACATAAATCTTCCTGCGGTTCTTGTCGGCATAGCGTTTTTTCTGCTGCTGCCGGTATTCCTTCATTATTTGGCTCATCGCCGACCCTGCGGTCGGATCGGCGTAGCCCTCGCTGTTTTTGAACATAGTCAATCCTCCAGTTCTTCCATCATTCCAAAGGTCGGTCCCGCAGACGCTTCCGCGATCAGCGGAAGGTCAAACTCCGGGAAGGGCTTATCTTCCATGCAGGTACGGATAAAAGCCACCGCCTCCTTCAGCCTGTCCTCTGGGATAATGAAAGTCAGTTCATCGTGTATCTGAAGGATGGGCTTGAGCCATTCCCGCTCCGGCAGTCCGGCAAGTATCCTCGTGATGGCGAGCTTCAGAATATCCGCCGCCGTACCCTGGATGGGAGTGTTCAGAGCGCACCGCTCCGCAAACGACTTCTGCCCCCAATTATCCGAGGTGATGCCGGGGAGGTACCTGCGCCGTCCGAGCCAGGTTTCGGAATACATACGTCTCGCGGCGTCCGCTTTCGTCTCTTCCTGCCATGCGGTCAGACCCTTGTATCCGTGCTTGAGGTTGAAAAGTATCTCCTCACACTCACTCACGGATTTTTCAACCCCCGCCTTGAACTTCAGCGTCTTTTGCAGCCCCCGCGGGAACAGCCCGTAGAAAGTGCCGAAGTTCACGTTCTTGGCGATCGTCCTGTGTTCCTTGTAATTATCCGAATGCTTGTCCTGCGCTTCCTCGTAGCTCACGCCGAAAATGACGCTAGTCGTGGCGGCGTGGATATCGCCGTTTTTGCGGTAGGTGTCGAGCATCCTCTCATCGCGGCAGTAGAACGCGCCCACGCGCAGTTCTATCTGCGAGAAATCGAGCGAGAGGATAAGGCAGCCCCCCGGCGCTTTGATGAAGTTTCTCACGCCAATGGGATCGTTGGTCTTCCTGGGCATATTCTGCGCGTTCGGATTGCGGCAGTTCATCCTGCCCGTATCCGTGGACAGAGCGAATAGTTCGGGATGGATGCAGCCCGTCACGGGATTGAGGTATTTCAAGTACCCGTCGATATATGTGGACTTGATCTTGCCCCACTTGCGGTACTCCTGCACCAGCGTGAAAAGCCCCGACAGTTCCGGCCGGTTCTCATCGCACCACTCCTTAAGGAGCGTCATCGTCATATCGTCAGCCGCCTCGCGGTTGGTTTCCGTGGTCTTCAAGATGGGCAGCCCCAGGTCTTTATACAGATAATTCTTGAACGCCTGCGTGGAGCAGTTCGCACCGATGTTCACATCACCGATGATGAACTCGATCTCCCTGCGGATGCGTTCCATCTCGTTTTCAGCCTCGGCCTTGCGCTCCTGCATGAGCGGGAGGTTGACCGGGATGCCGTTTGTTTTCATGATGCCGAGGTACACGGCGGTCGGGCTTTCGATCTCCTCCACGATGTACCTGTGTTTCGGAAGGTAGCGGTCGAACCAGTCGTTGAACTTGTGATAGAGCCGAAGGGCAAAATCGGAGTCCGCAGAGCCATAACGGACGGTTTCCTCGTCCTGCGCGTCCAGTTCGTCAAAGTGCTTCCCGTCTGTGACGCTCGAAAACGAAGGGAGCGGTTCTCCGAACAGTTCCTCCGCCAACCGTTTCAGACCGCTTTCGTTCAGCTTGCGGAACTCGTATATGCTTTTAAGGCTCATCTGTGACGCACAGATCGTGTCGTACACGGGAGCCTGGATCACGATGCCCCTCGCATACGCCATCGAGGATTCAAAGGCAATGTTGTGGGCGATCTTTATAAGCGTTTTATCCATGAGGAACGCCGTAAGAAATGCGAAAAAGGCGTCCCCGTCTATGTTGGTGCCGATACGGTGGGCAACGGGGACATACACGCCCGTACCTTCCTTGACGGAGAAGGAGCATCCAACAATATGCGCTCTCGCGGGATCGAGAGCCGCCTTGTCCTCCTCGCGGTACGGATCGTCGGGAGCAGTCTCAAAGTCGAACGCAACAATATGGCTGCCGCCGATGTAATCGTGTATCCCGTCCACCGTGGTCACACATTTATATTCTGTATTCATGCGTAATCACTCCTATGGGAAATACCCGGAGGAGCGTTGCGCCCCTCCGGGCTTTCGTGCGCTTTACTTCAGAGGTTCAATGATTTCTCCCGTTTCGGGATCGACCAGCGGCTCATCGTCAATGAGGGACGCCGGAGTAAGATTCGCGGCATACGCCTTGACCGTTTCCGACACGCCCGCCACGGCGTTCCTCTCTTCGGCGGTCAGCATACGCTCGAACGAGAATACCGCCTGGGAGAACGCGATGCCGGATGCGTTGGCGGCCTTCTTCAGCGTGATCTTCGTGACCACCTGGTTCAGCTTGCGCCCGCGTGAAAGCTGGCTCTTCACGTAGTTCGTAAAGGACTTGAGCGACCCGGTCGGTAGGGAAAGCGTAATGGGGAAAAGGTCTCCTTCGCACAGGATGTAGAGCATACGCTTGTTCTTGCACATCTTGCTCTGTCCCTCGCCGCTGCCGAACTTGTTATACGGGCAGTTCTGGCAGTTCCCGCCGGGATTCCCGATGCCCGTCACGCCGTCAAAGCTGCCGCAGTCGGGAGGATTGTTGCCGCCCGTGTACTTGTCGCGGTAGTATGCGTAGGCGGGATGGTTATAGACGATAACGCCGGTGATGTCCTTCGCCATTTCGGACTCATCGCTCTCGGCGGAGGGAATCTCGAAAGCCGTGCCGCCGCCCGCGGGCAGCTTCACGCGGTCAAAGGAAAACTCAAGTCCCTGGCAATCGTCCGCCATCGCCTCGTTCAATACGTCTCTGTTCGCAAGAGCAGCGAAACCCTCGTTCACTGCGATTTCAGTGTTCTTCTTATCTGACATGATCCATGTCCTCCTATGAAATGAAATAAGTTGTAGTTTTTGCGTTGGTGCAGTGAATCGGTGTTCCTACGACTTGCGGATGCCGACCGACACTTTTTCATAAGTGCTGACGGTATCGCCGAGCCATGTCGGGACATCCTCGCCCGTGGCTTCCCGCTGTTCCTTGATGAACGCTGCGAGAGTGTTTGCGTTGACCGTCTCCACGACCAGGCTGCCGTATCCGTTTTCCTTCAGAGCCTGCATCATCTCGTCCTTGCGGCCTGACGCCGGGGACGCAAACAGTCTGCTCTTCAAGTAGAATGTGCTGCCGTTACGGGAGAAGCGGTCAAGTTCGGCTTCTGTCATGGCATCGGAGAGCTGCTCGTCCAATTCGGCGATCTCCGCACCGAGAGCCTTGGTCTGCGCTTCGAGGTCCTTCTTCTGTTCCTGCAGAGTCTTGAGCCTGTCAGCCATTTCAAAGATTTTTGTGTTCTCCATCGGTGACTACCTCCTTTCACTTACTACCGAGGAATTTAACCCCCTGTGTGAAAGGTTAGTTCTTAAAGGGATTCCTGCCCTTGCGGTAATCGTCAACGAGCATCTTTGCGAGGTTCAGCTTCTGCCGGAGAGCGTATAAGACTTTGCGGTCGACCGTACCCCTGCATACAAGGTAGATGTAGTGGCAGTTCTCTTTCTGACCCGCCCTGTGGATGCGCGCCTTCGCCTGCTCGAAATTGCTCATACTGTAATCAAGGGAATAAAAGATCATCGTGCTTGCTGCCGTGAGCGTGATGCCCAGACCCGCCGCCGCGATCTGCCCCACGAACACACGGCACCTATCGTCATACTGGAAGCGATGGATTTCATTGTCGCGGTCCTTCACTCCACCGCGCACAACGGCATAGCTGACCTTTTTCTTTTCAAGAAGCTCTTGGATATCGTCCAGTTCCGGCACGAAACGAGCCATGATGACGAGCTTCTTATCTTCAGCCATAGCGGAATCGATGATGTCGGAAAGAGCGTCCAGCTTGGCGCGGCTCACGGTATTGACCACGCCATCGTCATCGGTAAGGTGTCCGCCCGTGATCTGCGACAGGCGCAGGAGCCTTGTGAGGATGTTCGCCGTGGTCACCTCCGACTCGTCCAGTTCGGCGTAGCTCTCGTCCTCAATGCTGTCGTACAGTTTTATGGCATCCTTCTCCAAGTCCACGGTACGGACTTCCTCGGTGATCGCCGGAAGGTCGAGGCACTCAGCTTTCGTCACACGGTACGCCACGGAATGGAGCCGTTTCAAAAAATCGTCCGTCATCCATTTGCGGAAGATCGGCGTGTGGTTGCCGTAGCCGCCCATGTCAAAATACTGGTTGCGAAAGGCGTAAAACGATGTGCCGAATATCTGCGGATTGAGGAAGCGGTACTGTGAGAACACGTCCAGTTCGCGGTTCGTGATGACCGTTCCCGTAAGGAGCAGCTTGTACCTCGCCTTATCGCCGATGTGGTGCATCCCCTTGCTCTGGGAGGTGCGGTTCTCCTTCAGCTTGTGCGCCTCGTCCGCGATCACCAGGTCGGCGTTGTATGCCAGCAGTTCCTTTTCGAGCCGCCACGCCGATTCGTAATTTACGACCACGACCTGCAAGCCCCCGTCCGGCAGCTTTGTGAGCTGCTCCTTCTTCTTAGCCGCCGTACCCTTGAGGATAGTCATGGAATATGGGAAATCGGCGAACTTCTCAAATTCTTCCTCCCATACGCCGAGTATGGAAAGCGGCGCGACTACCAGCACACGGTTGACTTTTCCGTATTGGTACATACACCCGGCAACGGCGATGCTCACTATCGTTTTGCCCGTTCCCATTTCCATAAGAAGAGCCGTGCCGCGGCTCTTGAGACGCTCGTCAAATACGCCGAACTTGTCGCAGGCAAAGGCAAACGCCTTTTTCTGATGGTCATACGGAGCCGCCTTGATCGGCATCATCAGTTTGATGTTCTCATTCATTGCCGTCACCCCGCATTTCCTTGATCTCGATGCCCTGCACGGATTCACCCGGCGTCAGCACGAGAATCTCGCAGAATTCTCCGAAGAGAAAGGTGAGCAGCTTTTTCGGAATGCTCCTGTGTTCGCTCTGCAGGACTTCCTGCTTATGTCCGTTCCTGTCGGCGATATTGATTTTGATTTTGTGTTTCAGTTTCATAGGTTCGTCCTCCTGTTCCTGATCTGCATTGCTGCGGAGGATGGATGTATTTCCTTCCTCACTCACTACCGGGAAATTCAACCCTCCGAAGAGGTGCGGTCGGGGAGGACTCCGACCGCCGTATGCGCCGCCGCTCACGGCTCAGTCCTTCTTCGGGTACTTGTGGCGTTTCACACGCTCGACCCCGAAAGACTTAGCGACCTTGTCGATGATTTTGTTCTTGCGATTGGTCATCGCCGCGGAGGACGGCAGCTTGTCCGTCTGCTCGGCTTCAGCCTGACGCATCTTCTCAAGCGGAGTACCCTTGCCGAAATGCTCGAAGAAGAAGTCCTGCTGCGATTCGGTGCATTCCTCGTCAATGATGCGGCGGGCTTCCACTGCCTGGGGATTTTCCTGCTCCGGCTCGGCGAACATGGCGTCTTCCGGGCTGCCGCCTTTGTCGGCAATCATGTCCCAGGGATCGACCGCGTCCTCGTTGTCGGGATCGGCCTTGTAGCTGTTCACCTTCGCGTCAAACAGGGGATCGCGCAGTTCGCTCTCGTAGCGATCCTGCAAATCCATGTCGTGGTCGGACTCATCGAGCATGATGGTCAGTTCGAGTGACAGGTCTTTTTCGACCTCAAGTCTCTGCGTTACCACGCACTTTGCGTCATCATCCCAGCGTTCGTAGCAGTAATACTTGCCGTCCGCTGTCAGATAACAGGTACGGTTGGGATTGAACCCGCTCTTGCGTTTCTTTGAATCGTTGTTTCTTTGCATGAAAATGGCTCCTTTCAGATTTGCTTTGAAATCCGTCAGAGCCGCCATGCATCCGCAGAAGCAAAAAGAGACGGCAGAGAGATGTAGCTACTTTTAGAACTACATCCCGCACTGCCGTCTTGCGTTCTGGCGGATTAATTGCCCTATTTTGAAAACGTGTTATTTCTCTTTCTTATCACGGGTATGTGTGATATGAAGAGTGCCGTCTGGATTAGCGCGAATGTAAGTCACGCAATCGCCCCTGCGTATCTGAGCGATTTTTTTGTCATTACTCAGATCACAAACCCGTTTCTTATTCAGATTTATTACCTGCATCTGCCTTGCTCCTTTCCATGAATCTGTTGTGAAAACAAGAAAAGCCGCTTGGATATGCTATTTTGTAAGATCAATAAGGAAGAGTATCGTCCTTTCCTCATCGAGTCCTACAGCATAGCGCGTCCAAGCGGCTTACCTGTGAGTCACTCGTATTAACTTTTAATGCGTTGCTACAGTTCCAATCTTTACCACTATCTCCTTGTTCTTCTGCGCCGGGCATTTAACAATTGCCGGGATAACAGATTGAAGACGCTCCGCCGTTTTCAATACATGACATTGTTTGTGGACAATGCACGTTGATGCCAACGGGCATTTATAATGAAATTCTTCCTTCATGCGCACCTCTATATCATCTAATTGGTTGACACTTGGTCAATTTTTTTGCACCTCTTACGAGGTGCGTTAGTTGCTCTCATCAAAGAAGCGGTATCGAATAATAGTTTCCCGTTAAAAAATAACTGTCTGGTGCCGGTCGTGGCGAAATATATGCCTGCCCAAGTTCCTTTATGCGGATTCGCGCCGATTCATAGGAAACATTGTATATTTTCGAGATCATAGCGATAAGAGCGTCATTCTCATATCCCGGATGTTCTCCAAAGCAGAATTGCTGCACTTTTGGATCGGCACAGAGCATTCGTATTGTCTTTCTTGGCATTAATACGGCGGCGCTAAAGTATTTAGCCTGGTGTTCAATCCATTCAAGGTCCGTTCGCAGTTTTCTCGATGAACCGCTTGTCCCACCCATAATACTTTTTGCCTCGCAGGATGTATATGGCAAATGCTCAACTTCGCTTTTATTCTCCAAGGGTAGTTGATAGTAATCGATGTAATAGTATTCGTCATGATAAATAGCGTGACCGCTCTCATGCATGACAGTTGATCGAAAAGCGTGTTCCTTCTTCTCGTCTAACAAGCCATTGTCAATAACTATCGTAGACCCTTCCACAGGTTCTTCGTCCGGGCGTTTTGTGCTTGGATTGTAGACTATGATTTTTGCATCATTAAAAACCATTCTGCCCCAGATAAAACCACTATGAGACAAATCCGCAAAGTGGAAATGCAGCCCAAGATAATTCTCTGCAAAATCCTCCACATCAACAGCTTGAGGCTGGGATAAAAGGCTCGAATCATAATCTCCGATGAGCAGTTCTGCGTGTTCATCTATTGTTTCGTTGCTTAGAATGGGGATATTGTTCGTGCCGTATTTCAGGCGCAAATCAATCATTGACCTTCCCCCTTCTTACTGGCAACAAACTCATCGACCATCTTCTTCCAGTCCACTTCGTCAGCATCCATCTCTTTCATCGTGCGCAATGCGGACATCACATAGTCACGCTCTACAATATAGTCGGCGAAATCCTGCGGTACAGCCACATTTTTACCCTTGTAAGACTCCGCCGCCTTATTGTTCATTTCTTCAGCTTCTTCCGTAGACATTTCCAGAAACTTCTTGAGCAATTCGAGTCTATCCGCGGTAAAGGCACAGCGGCGATCTTTTTCAACCTCGCTGTAGAACTGCGGAGATACTCCGATAGCTTTCGCAGTCTCCCGAAGTGATTTTCTTCTTGAAGTACGGATGGATTCAATGTACTTTCCGAAACTTAGCCCATTTGCACCCATTTGTGTTCCTCCTTTCGATCAGTAGTCAATCAACTGGTTGACACTATTTAGTATACACGATCGCACGTGCTTTGTCAAGCACTTGGTTGATGCTTTTACAGTGCGTTCAAAAAATTCTGTCTGCTTTTCACTCAAATAAAAAATTGTGCGTTCTCGAAGATTATATTGACTTTCTCGCAAACCTGTGGTATAATTTGATGTAACGGGTTATTATGCATGGAGGTAATCACGCATGGCAAACATAAGCTATAAAAAATTGTGGAAACTTCTTATTGATAAAGATTTAAAGAAGAAAGATTTGCAAAAGATGGCAGGCATCAGTTCATCTTCCATCGCAAAACTTGGTCGCAACGAAAATGTCAATACGGAAATCATCAATAAAATATGCAATGCACTCGATTGCGACACAAGCGACATTATGGAAATGGAGAGTGAGGAGGCTTGATGCCTCGATAATACTATGCTTAGAAGATATAAAACAATTGACTTGTTCAGCGGTTGCGGCGGAATGTCGCTCGGCTTTCAAAATGCAGGATTCGAGGTTCTTGCTGCTTATGATAATTGGAAACCGGCTGTGGATGTTTATAAACTCAACTTTGAGCATCCGATTTATTCAGAGGACTTAGCTGACGAAAAGGTACAGAAAAGAATAAAAGCATTTAAGCCAAATGTGATTATTGGCGGTCCCCCTTGCCAGGACTTCTCTTCCGCAGGTCATCGAGATGAGAATCTTGGCCGCGCCGTCCTAACATATACATATCGTGATATTATCCTTCGGATAAAACCGAAGTATTTTGTAATGGAAAATGTGCCGGAGATAACCAAGAGCGCAATCCTTAAAGAAATAAAAGACAGTTTCAAAGAGGCTGGATACGGATTGACGGAGCGCGTTCTTGATGCAAGTTACTGTGGTGTGCCACAATCGCGCAAGCGCTTCTTCTTGGTTGGCAGCCTTAATGACGAGGACGATTTTCTCCAAGAAGAACTGGACAGGAACTTAGCTGACGCACCTATGTCCATGCGCGACTACTTTGGTGATTCGTTGGGAATAGATTACTATTTCCGCGTACCAAGAAGTTATAGCAGACGCGGCGTATTCAGCATTGATGAACCTTGCCAAACAATAAGAGGCGTAGACAGACCGATTCCTCCAGGATATCCTGGTCACCCTTCCGACCCAGTCGAGATAGGACCACAAGTCCGTGCGCTGACTATTGAGGAACGCAGCTATGTCCAGACTTTCCCCAGGGACTTTGTTTTCCAAGGGAATAAAACCGATCTTAATCAGATGATTGGCAACGCTGTCCCGGTAAAGCTGGCTGAATATGTAGCTACCGCACTACGGACATATGACCGCAAACCGAAACGGAGAAAAGAAAATGCGAACGATTGATTTATTTAGCGGCTGCGGAGGGATGTCGCTCGGCTTCCAAAACGCTGGCTTTAATGTTGTCGCAGCTTTTGATAATTGGGAACCTGCCGTAAACATCTATAGCAAGAATTTCACCCATCCCATCTATAAAGCCGACTTAAACGAAGATGCTCCGGTTGATCAAATTGAGAAGCTTCATCCTGATATTATTATTGGAGGTCCCCCATGTCAGGACTTCTCAATAGCTGGATACAGAAACATGGGCGAACGCGCAAATCTTACTATTCGCTATGCGGAGATTATCAACCGACTCAAACCTAAATGGTTTGTAATGGAAAATGTATATAACATTGAGAGGATGCCTGTTCTACCCAAGGCAACAAAGATATTTAAGGATGCGGGATATGGTCTTACCACAAGGATTCTTAACGCAAGTTACTGTGGCGTACCGCAGGCGAGAATGCGGTTCTTCATGGTGGGACATCTCGGAGACAAAGATGATTTTCTCGGCGAACTACTTGATGGGAGACAAACCGAAAAGCCGATGACCATTTACGACTATTTAGGCGATTCCCTTCATACCGAATACTATTATATGCATCCAAGAAGTTATAATCGCCGTGCTGTTTTTAGTATACATGAGCCAAGCGCTACAATCCGGGGAGTCAACCGTCCCATTCCAGACGGTTATAAAAGGCACCACGCAGACAAAGCCGATATTTCGGATGGCGTTAGGGCTTTGACTTCCAAAGAGCGTAGCTACATTCAGACATTCCCGGAATCATTTGTGTTCGAGGGAAAGAAAACAGATGTTGAGCAGGCAATAGGAAACGCTGTTCCTGTTAAACTGGCTGAATATGTAGCCAAGTGTATTTTAGACTATGAGCTGAAAGAAGGTGCGCCCTCGATATGATAACTGACATTAACAAATTGCAGCAAGATATCAGAGCCATTGGCTCTGTATCTGATAGTGCGGAATTTTTCGAGGGATTCCTTCGCGCGTTTGATATTCCTGTTTCAACGATTGATAGACTCAAATCCACATCCTCATATGATGTGAATGTAGGCGTTCGTATTGGACAACAGATTTTTTATCTTGCTTCCGAAGGCAGTAACCTCTACTCTGACTTGAACATTCTGAAAAAGAACAACATCTCCAGTCTGAAGACTCGGTTTGCTATGATTGCAAACGCAACGGAAGTTCTTGTTTTTGACTTAAGGACAGAAGAAACGCTCTTTTCCACCAAAGAAGACCTCTATTCTCATGTGGACTTCTTCTTTCCCCTTATAGGTCGGGAGAAGCCCGTTGTCGAAGAGAATGTTGCTGTTAATATTAAGGTTAGCGAAAAATTTGCTCAGTTGTATAACGAATGCAGATTGAACAATACACAAACCGCTCTGGCCGACATAAGTGAATTGATTTGCCGTACCCTCTTTTGCTGTGTAATCGATAGCATGGGATTACTGATGACGGGCGATTCTTCTCTGTATGTTTTCGCACAGAAGTATACAGATGAATCTGGGAGAGATTTTTCCGACTTTATGGCATCATTATATTGGGCAATGAAGCAACCGGATCATACTAATTTGCCGACTCACTTCAGGCAGGTAAACTATATCGATTCTCGCTTGTTTGACAAGGATATCAGCAACATATCCTTTACCAAGAATATGCGTAGCCTAATGCTTGAAATTATGTCTTTTGATTGGTCTAATGTTGATCCCGAAATTCTCGGATCGTTGATCCAGTCAATAATCGTCCCTGATGACGAAAGCATCACGGGTAATTTTACGGCTACCGCCAATGTCCAAAAGGTCATAGGACCGCTGTTCCTTAACGCCCTTTACTCAGAATATGACGGTTGTAAAAACGAAAGAGCTGCTTGTATTGCCTTGATAGAGCGCATAAGGAAAATTTGCGTATTCGACACATCATGCGGCTGCGGCAATTTTCTTCTGGTTTCCTACAAGGAACTCAACCTATTGCTTTCAAAGATTGCTTCTTCTGCAGGAAAAACGGACATACCGCTTATGCCTATAACAAATTTCTACGGCATAGAATCGAATCCATTTTCCTGTGCTATTGCAAGGATGGGATTGCTGTTTGTCGTGCTGCAAAGTAAAGAGGCATCTTTGTCCACCATCAAGACGAGTATAGATATCCTTTTTAGCAACAGCATTGTAACCGCCAATCCTACTCGCATACCGTGGGACTCCGTATGTCCCGGCACTTCTGAAACATACATCATTGGTAATCCTTCGTACAAAGGCGCTCGTAAGCGTAATAATGAGCAGAACGCTGACATGGATTATGTTTTTAACGGACATTCCAATTATAAAAATCTTGATTATGCTGCCTGTTGGTTTCTGCTTGCCGCAAAGTATATTCATACTCATGGCGGAGCATACGCTTTTGTTACAACAAATTCGCTCACACAGGGAGAACAAGTTAGTCTTCTTTGGCCTAAGTTGTTTGAATACGGTGTGCATATCCGTTTTGGACATAAAGCATTTAAATGGCGCAATGATGCAAGAAACACCACCGCTGTTACGGTTGTAATTATCGGCGTTGTGAATAATTCTGATACACGTAGATGCGAATTGTACTCCCAGACGGTTATGACCGAACCTGTGCAAATTAGCCCATACCTTACTCCCGGTTCTACTTTGGTGCAAAAGCGGAAACGCCCCATCAGCAATCTTCCATATATGATAAAAGGGAATATGCCTTATGATGGTGGGTACCTTCTTATGGATGTGGCAACAAAAAATCGTTTCGTGGAGCAAGATCGGCGTGTTCTGCAATATATGCGGCGTATAGTCGGTTCAGATGAGTTCATAAACGGTATAGAAAGATGGTGCTTTTGGATAACCGATGACAAAGCCAACGCCGCACTCGAAATCCCAATCATAAAGGAACGCGCAGACCTTGTCCGTGACTTGAGGCTCGGTAAGTCAGATAAAAGCGCACAACGGCTTGCCGCTTATCCTTATCGATTCAGAGAGATGCATGAGACCACTACCAACTCTCTCGTTATACCCTCTGTTTCCTCTGAAAACAGAGAATATGTCCCTGTTGGTTTTGTAGATAAGAAAACTGTGGTCACGAACCTTGCGTTTGTAATCTATGATTGCGATCCCTGGATATTCGGAGTCGTATCATCCAAAATGCACAATCTTTGGATTAAAGCCGTTTGCGGAGGTTTGGAAACACGAATTCGTTATTCAAGCGAATTAGGCTACAACACCTTCCCGTTTCCAGCAATCACGGATGAGCAAAAGAAGGATATTCGAAACTGTGTAAATCAGGTGATAGCTGCCCGCGAGGAGGAGTTCGATAAAACATATGCTCAAATGTATAAGAAGGACGAGATGAGCGATGAACTTCGTTTTGCTCATTCTATGCTTGACTTGCAGATTGAGCGATGCTATCGTGACGAGCCCTTCGTAAGTGATGATGAGCGTCTTGACTGCCTGTTTGAACTTTACGAGAAAATCGGAGGATAACATGGAAAACATTATTAATGTCACCTATGAAACAACTGGACAGACTACAGCCGTAAATGAAATGGGAATGCGACCCATGCAGGCGCGGGCTTATGCTGCGCGCAATTCGCAATATATCCTTCTCAAAGCACCGCCCGCATCAGGCAAATCCCGTGCACTGATGTTTATTGCATTGGATAAGTTGAAGACCGGCTCTGTAAAGAAGGTTATTGTTGCCGTTCCCGAACGCTCCATAGGAAAATCGTTTCTTTCTACAGAACTGTCAAAATACGGTTTCCACAGCGATTGGCAGGTCTCCAGAAAATACAATCTTTGTGTTCCTGGCGGAGAAAACAGTAAAGTTGAAACTTTTAAGGAATTCATGGATTCCGATGAGACTGTGCTGCTTTGTACTCATGCCACCCTTCGCTTTGCTTTTGATAAAATCGGCGCAGCCAAGTTCGGAAATTGCCTTGTTGCGGTAGATGAATTTCATCATGTTTCTGCCGACTACGAAAGCAAGCTCGGCGAACTTGTTCGTGCGCTCATGCAGCAGGAAAACGTACATATTCTTGCTATGACCGGTTCATACTTCCGTGGTGATGGTATTCCCGTTCTCTCGTATGAAGATGAAGCAAAGTTCTACAAAGTTACATATAACTATTATGAACAGCTTAATGGCTACACCTATCTGAAGTCACTTGGCATTGGATTTCATTTCTATTCAGGCAAATACACTTCTGCGATTATGGAAGTGTTGGATACGGATAAAAAGACCATTCTCCATATCCCCAGCGTGAATTCAGGCGAATCTACCAAAGACAAGTATATCGAGGTGGATACGATTATTGACGCCATCGGCACCGTTGACCATGTGGACTCTGAAACCAATATTATATTTGTTTCACGAAAATCAGACGGTAAAATTATCAAGGTCGCAGATTTGGTAAATGATAATGTTGCTGAAAGAGAAAAAGTCGTAGAATACCTACGCAATGTTACAGATGTGGATGATGTTGACCTTATCATAGCACTCGGCATGGCAAAAGAAGGATTTGACTGGCCTTACTGTGAACACGCGCTCACAGTAGGATACCGTGGCTCTCTGACCGAAATTATACAGATAATCGGCCGTTGTACGCGTGACAGCAATAACAAAACTCATGCGCAATTTACAAACCTGATTGCGGAACCCGATGCTGAAAGTGAGGAAGTTGTTGAGTCCGTAAACAATATGTTGAAGGCTATAACTGCTTCTCTCCTTATGGAACAGGTACTCGCTCCGAATTTCAATTTTAAGCCCAAGCCGCCGGAAGGTTCCGATGAAGATAAGGCCGATGATGCGCGGACTATTCGTGTCGGAGGTATGAGACAGCCCTCAACACAGAATGTTAAAAACATTCTTGATTCCGACCTCACCGACCTTAAAGCCAATATCCTGCAAGACCCTCAAATAGCAAAGGCAGTAAGCGGCGTGGTCGATCCAGAAGTGATTAACAAAATCATGATTCCGAAAATAATCATGACTAAATATCCTCATCTGTCAGAGGATGAAGTTGAAGAAGTCCGTGAGCATTTAGTTGCGGATATGGTGATTCGCGGCTCAAATGTTAAAACGGACGGAAATCGCAGATTTATAGATATGAGCGGCAAGTTCGTAAACCTTGATGAGCTTAATATCGACCTCATCGACTCCATCAATCCGTTCCAACAGGCATTTGAGGTAATCTCAAAGTCCATCACTCCAAAGGTTCTTAAATCCATTCAAGAGTGTATCGCTGCGTTTAAGGTCAATATGACGGATGATGAGGCAATATATCTGTGGCCGAAAATCAATGAGTTTGTCAAGGTAACGCGGCGGCAGCCGTCATTGGATGCACTCGATCCTACCGAAAGACGCCTTGCTGAAGCTCTAATATACCTGCGTCAATTAAAGAGAGATCAGAAAAATGGATGAGAAAACAAAAAAAGACAAGCTATCCAAAATATTCGAAAGCGATCTCCTGGGATTGCTTGCCGTTGACGAACCCAAAGCTACTCCTGCATCACTGCAGGACAGCAGGCTAATTGATAGCTTTCAAGAAATCTCCGATTTCTATGAAGCAAATCAAAGATGCCCTGAACTCGGTGACGATATAGGTGAGTATCGCCTTGCTTCACGTCTCGCCGCAATAAAAAAAGACCCCAATAAGGTAAAAACACTTTTGCCGTATGATTACTACAATCTGCTGGAAAGCGAAGAGACGAAATCCGTCTCGGTCGAAGAATTAATCAGAGACGATCCTCTTGGACTCTTGGATGGTGATGACGAGGCTGACAGTATATATACGCTGTCCCATGTCAAACCGTCCGAGAGATTGCGTCCTGATTACATTGCCCATCGCAAGGTTTGTAAAGATTTCGATCTTTATGAAGAGGCTTTCCAAAGAATCCATGACGATTTGGAACATGGACGAAGACGGCTTGTAGAATTCAAAGAAGGCGATCTGCATGAAGGCTGTTACTATGTCCTACGAGGTGTAGTCCTTTATTTGGAGCAGAACTTGGCCGTTAAACAGAAAATCGAGTATAAGAGCGGTGCTAAAGTGCGCCGAGAAGGAAGGACGAGATGCATCTTTGATAATGGCACGGAATCCTCCATGCTCTATCGTTCTCTTGGTAAGGCTCTCAAACTTGATGGCTTTTGTATAAGCGATTTGATAGAGCAAAATGAAAATTCCGTAAGTATCGACTCTTCCGATGTGCAGAATGGCTACATTTATGTCCTTCGTAGTTTAAGCCGTGCGCCACAAATTCGCTCCATCCGCAATCTTTACAAAATAGGATACTGTTCCGGCGATGTTACTACGCGCATTAAAAACGCCGTTCATGAGCCAACATACCTAATGAATGATGTTGAAGTTGTGCTGGCAGTGCGATGCTACAACTTGGACGTTCCCTATCTCGAAGCAAGTATCCACAGTTTTTTTAGCAATGTCAATGTGTACTTCGAGGTGCGTGATGATGAAGGGATTATGCATTATCCCAAAGAATGGTTTACTGTACCGCTAAATATTATTGAGGAAGCCATCCCTCTTATTGTTGATAAAAAAATCGATAGCTATCGGTATGATAAAAACCTGCAAATGATTATTCAAAAAGGCTCCTCGGAATAAGGCACGGTGGTTTATGGCTGATGTATTTTCAAAGTCAGAACGGTCGCAAATCATGCAGCGCGTCAAATCGTCCGGGAATAAAAGTACCGAGGAAAAACTGATCCAGTATTTTGACGAGCGGCATATCACCGGATGGAGACGGCACTATAATGTTAAAGGGCATCCTGACTTTGTTTTTCTTGACAAGCGCATAGCGATTTTTGTTGACGGATGCTTTTGGCATGGACACGATTGCCGAAACACTCGACCTGCAGAGAACGCAGAATACTGGAACAGAAAACGGCAAAAAAACATCGAACATGATGCCGCCGTTACTCAGCTTTTTCAAGATCGTGGCTGGTGCGTCATCCGTATATGGGAATGCGAACTAAAAAAGAAAAACAGAACTATCCTTGATGCAAAATTAGCTTCTGTATTTAACTGAGCAGAACTGCACACCCTCATAACGATAATACTTCCTGTTCGTTACGGGATACAACAATCGTTATGAGCGTGTGCATTTTTTGTTTCTCGGCCATCATAAGCTGAACTTTCAAAGCCTAAAAAACAAGCTGCGGACAAAAAAATAAGCCCGCTGCACACCCCTCGGTGTGAGAAAGGCAGTAATCTCTTTATACTCAAAATGCCCTAACGAAAACGGGCAGAAATCCTTGTATCAATCACGCAACGGCTTCATCCAAAAAGGTTGCATTTGGGTCGGAAAAAAGTGTTTGCGGCAGCATGTCAAGCATTGCTCTTGCAACCGCGGGAGGTGTGAAGACCTCATCGTTTGAAAGGTTTGCGATGCAGGTCAGCACGTCCGGGTTGTATGTGTTGCTCGTTATATCAGTCATACTTATCGATGCTCCTGTAATCAGTCAGCGGAAACTCCCGCACCGGTGCTGGAATGTATGCCTTCAATTCTTCATCAAACTCCCAGCCGATCTGAAAAATGTTTATCTGAATATCGTTGATGCTGAGAAGTTCATCCAGTGCATAATCTCTGCGCTTTATGCAGCTGTCCGTCACCATGCTCCATTCTGCGAAGATAATCGGGCTGCCGTCCGCCTGAAGCATCGTCAGCGCGTCCCCGCATAAAATGTTCTTTTTAAGAATAAAACGTACAATCTTTCGGCAGTCATCATTTGCCTGAGATTTTGCATTTTCGGTATATTCTCTGTTCCAAATATCAAACAAGTTGCTGCGGCATACCTCGGCATTGTCCGCAAGGATATCAACGCCGTAAATGCTTGAAACTGCAAGAACGGCATAGCGTTCATAGTCGAACGGACTTTTGCCGTAACGTTTTTTTACAACTGCAAGTTTGCGGCGCAGAATTTCCGTTAAGAACGCGCCTTCGCCGCAGGCAGGTTCCAGAAAGCGGGACTCTATGCGCTCGGTTTCCTGTTTCACCAAATCCAGCATTGCATTAACCTCGCGTTCGGCGGTGAAAACCTCCCCGTGATCAGCAACACGCTGCTTTGATTTTACCTGCTTTTCCGGCATGTGGACGGTCTCCCTCATTATCAAACTCTTTGGAGCATATTCTCGAATGTTATTATAGCACATTTTTGACAAAAAAGCTATAACCGAATGCGGGGTGGACACAAAACGGCACACCCTTCCGAGCTGAGCGTTTTAGGGTGTGCCGTTAAGACTGCGTGAATGCGGGATGTTGAGTTCAGAGTTTTGCCGAACGGGTTACGAACATCGGTATACATCGATATTGATGTTAATATCAGATATCGATGTTAATAATATCAATCGAGGGTTTTTGAAGCGACCTCTTCATTGATTTTCTGTTCGAAAGCGTCGAGGGTCATTGTGCCGAGATCGCCGTCCTTTCTTGCGCGAACGGCAACAACGCCGTTTTCGACCTCTTTGTCGCCGACGATGAGCATGTAGGGGATTTTCTGCATTTGAGCTTCACGGATTTTGAAGCCGATTTTTTCGTTGCGCAGATCGGTTTCAACGCGGAGACCCTGCGCTTCGAGCTTTGCGGCGATATCGCACACGGCATCGCGGGTGCGGTCGGTCATTGCCATGACTTTGACCTGAACGGGTGCAAGCCATGTGGGGAATGCGCCGGCGAAATGCTCGGTGATAACGCCGATGAACCTTTCGATAGAGCCGAAAACAACGCGATGAATCATGACGGGGCGATGCTTTGCGCCGTCCGCGCCGGTGTATTCAAGTTCAAACCTTTCGGGAAGCTGCATGTCGAGCTGAATCGTGCCGCACTGCCATGTTCTGCCGAGACAGTCCGCAAGGTGGAAGTCGAGTTTCGGGCCGTAGAACGCGCCGTCACCCTCGTTAATGACGTATTCCTTGCCGAGTTCGGTGATTGCCGCCTTGAGGGTTTCGGTTGCGAAATCCCAATCCTTTACGTCGCCAATATGGTCTTCGGGCATTGTGGAAAGCTCGATGGAATATTTAAGGCCGAAAGTGGAATAAACCTCGTCGAACAGGCGGACGACGTTTTTGATTTCGTCCTTCATTTGATCCCAAGTCATGAAGATATGGGCATCATCCTGAGTGAAGCAGCGAACGCGGAAAAGGCCGTGCAGCGCACCTGAAAGCTCGTGGCGGTGAACAAGACCGAGTTCACCCATGCGCAGGGGCAGATCGCGGTACGAACGCATCTCCGTTTGATAAACGAGCATGCCGCCGGGGCAGTTCATGGGTTTTACCGCAAAGTCCACATCATCAATAACGGTGGTGTACATGTTGTTTTTGTAATGATCCCAGTGACCGGAACGCTCCCAAAGGCTGCGGTTGAGCATTATGGGCGTTGAAATTTCAACATAGCCGTAACGCTTATGTACTTCGCGCCAATAGTCAATGAGTTTGTTTTTGAGCACCATGCCCTTGGGCAGGAAGAACGGGAAGCCGGGGCCTTCGTCCATCATTGCAAACAAGCCGAGTTCCTTGCCGAGCTTGCGGTGGTCACGCTTTTTGGCTTCCTCCAGCATGTGGATATATTCATCCAGATCCGCCTTTTTTTCAAAAGCAGTTGCATAGATGCGCTTGAGCATCTTGTTTTTTTCGCTGCCGCGCCAGTATGCGCCCGCAACGCTCATGAGCTTGATATTTTTGCACTTGCCCGTGGATTCAAGGTGCGGGCCTGCGCAGAGATCCACAAAATCGCCCTGACGATAGAAGCTGATCACGGCGTCTTCGGGCAGGTCGCGAATGAGTTCCACCTTGTAGGGCTCATCCTTTTCCTGCATGAAGCGAATAGCCTCTTCGCGGGGGAGTTCGAAACGCTCAAGCGGCAGGTTTTCGGAAACTATCTTTGCAATTTCCTTTTCAATCTTCGGAAAATCTTCGGGGCTGAAAGGAATATCCGTGTCAAAGTCGTAGTAGAAGCCGTTATCGATCGCAGGTCCGATTGCAAGCTTGACTTCCGGCCAAAGGCGTTTCACGGCCTGTGCAAGGATGTGCGAACCGGTGTGGCGATAGGTCCATTTGCCGCCGTCGTCGGCAAAGGTGAGCAGCTTCAGTGTGCAGTCGCCGTGAATGGGCAGTGCCGCATCATAAAGCTCGCCGTTAAGCTCTGCCGCAAGCGTTGCCTTGCGAAGGCGCGGGCTTATGCTCTCTGCAACGGCATATGCGTTCACGCCGTCTTCAAACCGGCGGACGGAACCGTCAGGGAAAGTGATGTTGATCATTTTAAATCTCCTTTATACGTTGATATTATAAGCAAAATCAGCGGCGTTATGTTCACTGCTGCCGTGCAGGCCGTTTTTAAGCTCTGCTGCCGGAAACAAAAAAAAACGCCCTGAACAAAAGTTCAAGGACGGTAAACATAATACCGCGGTTCCACCTTGATTGCGGAAATGCGCCTGCACTCCGCCGCTCAAAACAGTTGTAAGGCACTGCTGCCGCAAGCGAACATCGGGGCGGTTTTCGGTCTGCGGCAGGGATTGACTTTCAGCCCGGGGTCAATCCTCTCTTAATCTGCATTGTGCAAGCCTACTCTTCCCGACAACCTGCCGATAAAGATTCGAAACGGATCGGTTTTTCGAGAAACATGAATGCCGTTCATCGCACACAAAAAACCTTCGTTCATTAATCACAGCAAAAATTTTAACGCAGTTTCAAGAAATTGTCAAGCACCATTTTGCACGGTTTGCACATAATACAATGTGGATTTTATTGCCGGCGTCCGCTTTTCCCGCCGTGCGCGCGCAGGCAACCGAAAAAGGAGCTAATATGCAAACCTATTCCGTGCTTACCGACGAATATGCCTTCACCGCCGCAAAAACGGATGCATTTATTACCCCCTCCGTTTTCAATTCAGCCGATAAGATGCCGACAGAGGCAGAAAATGAGGATAGAAACAAAGCTGTTAAGGAATCCGAGCCGCTGAGTATACGCGCACTGCTTGCGCGGCGGATGCGGCTTTGCGGGCTTGGACATGTTGAAATCAGCTGCCGTTCGGAATCACGTCTGATGCTGAACATTGCGGACGATGACGAGCTGCACCTTTTTGCAAGAGCACTGAGTGAGCTTATGCTTGTTGACCTCCGTTATTTTGAATTTGCAAGAATGGTTGATATGCTTCCGTTTTCCGTTGATGAAAAGAAGAAGATACTTCCCTGCGCCCTCGGTTCCGCACCGGAGTCGGACCTGAACAAAATCTCCGAAAGGGTCTTTGATTACCTTTGCGATAATTCGCTTCTTAACCTTAACGGGTTTTTGCGGTTCAGGCTTCAGGATGTTATCGAAAGCTGGCAGGTTTCCGTTGATATTGCCGCCGAGGAATTCCTGCTGATTGAGGAATACAACGAGCTGCTCCAAATCCTCGGCTTGTTTTCCGATGTTCGCCCGACGGACGGAACGGATGTTCTCGTGATACTTCAACCGGACGGCAGCTGCACCGTAACTGACGGAGACAAACTCCGAATCGACTGCGCACCGAACAGCAACGAAGGCGTGCTGAGTATGCTCACCGGCATGGCTCCCTCTCATATCACACTTTTTGATTTCAGCAACGGCGCATGTGATAAGCTTTGCCGGGCAATATGCCTTTTGTTCGGAACTCATGTTGAAAAGGATTGACGCCTGCGCTTCAAAAAACGGATACATAAAAACAGCTCACGGGCACAGTCCCTAACACAAGAAACGCATTCCCCGCCGCACAGCTGCAAAACATCGTCGTGTGCGGTGTTTTTATGCCGTTTAAATTGTTCCGTATTGCGAAACTGCCGCAATTGGTGTATAATTCATACTGATAAAATATTGACTGACGGCGGAGTTCTCCGTGTGTGATACGCAGAACACGCTTTTTCGGAGGATAAATGGCATACCCAAAGGAACTAATCAGGAATTTTTGCATCATTGCGCATATTGATCACGGCAAATCCACCCTTGCGGACAGGCTGATGGAGCTTACGGACACCGTTTCGAGCCGCGACATGGAAGAGCAGCTTTTGGACTCCATGGACATCGAGCGCGAGCGCGGCATCACAATAAAATCCACCGCCGTACGCATGTTTTATACCCATACCGACGGAAAACGTTATATGTTCAACCTTATAGACACTCCGGGGCATGTTGACTTTACTTACGAAGTCAGCCGCGCACTTGCTGCCTGTGAAGGAGCGGTGCTTATCGTTGACGCAACGCAGGGAATTGAAGCGCAAACTCTTGCAAACGTCTATCTTGCGGTTGATAACGGACTTGAAATTCTGCCTGTAATCAACAAAATCGACCTTCCGTCCGCCGATGCGGACAATGCGATTCAGGAAATCGAAGATATTATCGGCATTCCTGCCGAGGATGCTCCGCGAGTTTCCGCGAAAACGGGTCTGAACGTTGAACAGGTGCTTGCGCGCATCGTGACGGATTTTCCCGCGCCGAAGGGCGATACAGAAAAGCCGCTGCGTGCTTTGATTTTTGACAGTTTTTACGATAATTACAAGGGTGCGCTGAGCTATGTGCGCATCATGGACGGCGTTGTGCGTGCAGGCGACAGAATCCGCTTCATGCACACAGGCAATGAATTCGACGTTACGGAAGTCGGCGTGTTCTCCCCAAGCCTTAAGCCCACGGACGAGCTTTCCGCCGGCGAAGTCGGATACATTTCCGCATCCATTAAATCCGTTGCCGAAACCAAAGTCGGCGACACGATAACCCTTGCGGCAAACCCCGCCAAGGAGCCGCTGCACGGCTATAAGCACGCAAACCCCATGGTATTCTGCGGAATTTATCCCGCCGACGGTGCGGATTACGAAAACCTGCGCGATGCGCTTGAGAAACTCATTCTGAACGATGCTTCCATCAGTTTTGAACCCGAAACCAGTCAGGCACTCGGCTACGGCTTCCGCTGCGGTTTCCTCGGGCTTTTGCATATGGAAATTGCACAGGAGCGACTCGAACGCGAATTTGATCTTGATCTTGTTACCACTGCGCCCAGCGTAATTTACCGCGTTATCATGACGGACGGCAGCGAAGTTTGGATCGACAACCCCGCGAACCTGCCCGCACCTACGGAAATCGAACGCATGGAAGAACCCATGTGTTCCGCGCACATCATGACCCCGCCGGAGTATGTCGGCACGATTATGGAGCTTTGCATCGAAAAGCGCGGTATCTTCATCGATATGGTCTATCTTGACCCGACCCGCGTAAAACTTTCCTACTCCATCCCGCTGAATGAAATCATCTTTGACTTTTTCGACAGTCTGAAGAGCCGCAGCAGGGGCTATGCATCGTTTGATTACGAAATCAGCGAATACGTCCCCTCCGATCTCGTTAAGCTCGATTTTCTGCTTAACGGCGATATGTGCGACGCGCTTTCGACCATTGTTCACCGTGACAAGGCGTACGCAAAAGGACGTGCCGTCGCCGAAAAGCTTCAGGAAGTCATTCCCCGGCAGCAGTTTGAAATTCCGATTCAGGCTGCGATCGGCGGCAAAATCATTGCCAGAGAGACCGTGCGTGCTCTTCGCAAAGATGTTCTTGCAAAATGCTACGGCGGCGACATCACGCGTAAAAAGAAGCTGCTTGAAAAGCAAAAAGAAGGTAAAAAGCGCATGAGACAGATAGGTTCCGTAGAGCTGCCCAGTGAAGCATTCATGAGCGTTCTGCGCATTAATTGACGGAGAAAACCATGAGCGGACTTTATATTCACATTCCGTTTTGCAGGAAAAAATGCGCATACTGCGACTTTGTAAGTTTCGCCGGATTCGAACAAGACGCATTTGAGCAATATTTCAAAGCTCTTTTCAGGGAAATCGACCTTATTTCGCCGATGCTCCCGAAAAAGGAGTTTGAAACCGTATCCATCGGCGGCGGAACGCCGAGTCTTTTGCCCTCAGGGATGATTCCGCGCCTTGCGGCGAAACTCTGCGAAAGCTTTGCTTTCCCCGCCGATGCGGAAATTTCAATCGAATGCAATCCGGAATCCGTTTCATACGAAAAACTCGTTCAATATCGTGCCTGCGGAATCAACCGTATTTCGTTCGGACTTCAGAGTGCCGATGACGCCGTGCTTAAGGCAGTCGGACGCATTCACACCGCCGCAGATTTTTTCCGTGCATTTAAGCTTGCACGGCAGGCAGGTTTCGACAACATCAATGTTGATATCATGCACGGTCTGCCCGGACAGAGTTTCGAATCTTATCTTGACACGATACGGCGCACGGCGGAACTCGGTGCGGAACATATTTCATCCTATGCTCTCATTCTTGCCGAGGGAACACCCCTGTTTGAAGCAGTGCGGAACGGTTCAATCGAGCTTCCCGACGAAGATGCCGTTGCTGATATGGAAGATGCCGGCTTCGACCTGCTCCGTGACTTTGGCTACGAGCGTTATGAAATATCCAACTTCGCCCTTCCGGGCCGCGAATGCCGCCATAATTTGAACTATTGGGCAAACGGCGACTATCTCGGCCTTGGGCTGAATGCGCACTCCGCACTTCATGTCAACGGCAAATGGGTTCGTTTTGCAAACAAAGCGGAGCTCAGCGGTTACAATGCCGCACTTAACGACGGAAAGCTGCCCGTTGAAATGACCGAAGAGATTTCCCGCGGGGATGAGATGTTCGAGTGCATCATGGTCGGTCTAAGAAAGATAAAGGGTATTAACCGTGCGGAATTCGCACAACGTTTCGGCATTGACCCCGTTGAGCACTATGCCTCCGCCGTGAGCGATGCTGTCCTTGCGGGGAATATGGAAGTTACGGATGATTCAATGCGGCTTACACGGCGCGGACTGGATTTTCAAAATGAAGTGCTTTTAAACTTCATGTAAAATTCAATTCGGAATATTAAAATAAAATTATTGCGGCGCAGGCTGCAAAAAGTTAGCAAAACGATAAATTAAAAACACCGAAAACTCGGTGTTTTTAATTGCGTGGTGGACACATACCGGTTAAATCCGAACTTAGGGCAGCTTCCGGGCGATGGTATCCGGCCGGCAGCCGGTATTGCAGAGCACCGCCGCTTCCGGCGTTGCCTGCTTTACGCCGGCGATCAGCGCATCATCCACATCCTGACCGGCGGCGTCGGCACTGATGCACAGGCCGTCCGGGTGGGCCTTAAAGATCGTGGAGCGGGCAATCTCTGACAGAGGGCGTGTGTCCGGATTCCCGTCTGACTCCGGATTGATAAAATTGATAAAATTGATAAAATAGAGCATTTTCAGTGCATCCGGACGCAGCATGGCAATGATGGGCTTTTTGATATGAAACAGTTGCTCGGTCCCAAGCATACACATTCTTCTTTGAAAAAAACTCCCAAGCACAGCCGGGAGCTGACAATCCCTCGCTCAGCCCGCTTTGGGGGCCGAATCCCCCGCAGCAGGGAGTAAGGAGAGGAAGGCTATCAATAATCAAACTGCCGGTAGTAACGGCGGATGGACAGCGGATGGCGCAGGAACAGTTCCATGTAAGCATCCACGCGGTTGTTCACGGCGTGCATCATCAGATGGGACAGTGAGCCCCGGAATTCGGGACTGATGCCCTCCATGGGCAGCTCCTTTGTGTCGATAATGGTATAGTTGCCGCAGACCTTAGGTAGGAACCGGGCTACCCGCTCTGCCAGAGGACGCTGCTCGTCTTCACCCATGAACAGGGTCACAGGGGTATCTGCCACCAGGATTTCCTGCATACCGTGGAAGAACTCGGGGCAGGTAATGGACTTGGTGCGAATCCACATCTGCTCTTCCCAGTAGCACATGGCATAGGAGTAGGTAGCGCCCCACTGGTTGCCGGCGCCCACAAAGTAGTGCGGAAGATCGGGATGCTCCTTCAGGAAGGCAACCTTCTTTTCTGCGTAGTCGTAGGCCCATGCGTCGGAAATTTTTTCAATATTCACCAGATCCAGCGCCAGGTGGGCTTCCATCTCCTGATTGTAGCGGTCATAGTCGGGGAATTCGCCGTTCTTGTACATCAGGTAGTTGGCTACCATGAAGAATTTCAGCTGCTCGTTCTTGGGGTAGAGCACCAGATAATCCCACTTGCCCTCCCGGGTCAGGGTGGAGCCGGGGGTATCGATGAAGGCGAACACCCGCACGCCCCGAGCCTTCACAGTGTCAATGAGCTGCACCATTTCCTTGGTGTTGCCGGAGACGGTGGAGTAAATGACCACAGAGCGGTCAGTCAGCCGCTTGTTGCCGGTTGTCAGGTACTCCGCAGCATTCTCCACATATACAGGCAGAGAAGACTTGCCCCGCATATAGACCTCAACCTGCATCGCGGAAGCGTAGGTGCCGCCGATACCGATGAAATAGATGTTGTCAAAGCCTTCCTCCCAGATCTGATCCACGATCTTCTCAATCCGGGGACGCAGAGCCAGCGCACCGTTGACACTGTCGATATCGCCCTGCTCGTTGAAGTTTCTCAGGCAGGCACCCTTGGCCTCGGCCCAAGCTTTCGATTCGTAATTCATACTATATTCGATCCTTTCCTGTCAAAAGACGCGACTTGCTAATAAATTGGTGTGGTTTTCATATCCATATTGCGGAAGAATTGGAAAGCGTACCGAATCGCTTTGTCCCGGTAGGGCCATTCATGATCCCCCCGGTGCTTCCGGATACATATGGCCATAGCACATCCGCTCGATATAGAATATCTCATCTTGCGGATGAATCCCAAACATCATGGCGTACTTTGCTCCGGCAGGGCGTATCATTTTCTTGAGAACCTTGATAGAGGGCATCGCCTTTCGATCCGGCATGGTCTGGGTAAACCCTTTCAGTACTTCCGGATCCCGTTCGACGGGGCTTCCCGGGACAAAGACGCCTTTTCCCGCCACACGCCGCAGACCTTCGTTCGCCAGCGTGTCAATGGCGTTGCGAACCGTCTGCCGGGTCGCAGCATACTCATCCGCCGGCTCATTTTCGGAGGGCAGCGCCGTACATTTTTTCTTACCAGGCGCCGAAATACTTCAGCGTCTCGGTGGCGTTGGCCGCTCCCTTCTGCATGGCCTCATCGATGGACAGCCCTTCCACAATGCCGTACAGGAAGCCGGCGATATAGCTGTCGCCCGCGCCCATGCTGTCCACAAGGTGTTCACAGGGAATGATGCCGAATTTATGGAACTCGCTTCCGTCGTAGCACAGACTGCCATGCTCGCCCAGCAGGGCAATGACCAGCTTGGGACCCCGGGAGTGGTAGCCCTTCATCTGATCCCGGAGGGCAGGTGTGTCGCCGTCATCACTGGAGAAGAAGAGGTAGTCTGTATAGGGCATGGCGATCCGGCTGGCCTCGTCCTCGGGACGGGTGGCGCAGTCAAAGGCAGTGGGGATGCCCCGGGCCTTCAGCGCCCGGAACTGCCCCTCAACCTTGCCCCACAGGTCACAGACCACCATGTCATGGGTCTGGATGAAGTCCATATCCTCCTCGGAGAGGGTATAGTCCTCCAGAACGCCCTCTTCGTAATCGCCGAATACCCGTTCACCCTCCAGCAGCTCCACCTGAGAGACGGCGGTCTTGCCGTGTTTGACGTGCAGATGGGAGGTATCCACACCCTTGGCCGCAATGGCCTCCTTCATGATTTTTCCGTAGACGTCATCGCCCACCGGGCCGGTATAGGAGGCCTCGCCCCCCAGGCGAACGGTATAGACCGCCACGTTGACGGGGCTGCCGCCGGGATAGGCCTTTCCGTTTTCAATATTGTTGTAGAAGTCAACGCAGTTACTTCCAACTGCTGCCAGTTTCATAGAGGTTGTCTCCTTTCAGGCTCCGTCCGATGCTTGCGCAGAATGCTTGAAAAGCGAACCATATCCGGCCGCGCCGCCGACTTGAAGAATTCCACCGGAACGTTATTGTAATCCCGGGCAATGCCGGTCAGGAAGAACAGGCTGCCACATTCCTCTATGCGAAGCTGCCTTGCTTCCGATTCTGCGGCATAGGTAATTCCGATGCTTTACTCCCCGCTGACGGATTCCGTGGTGGACTTTGCATCCTGAAGATTGCGCTACCGCTTGGACGGCGCAGCATATGTTCCCGATCCCTTCAGGCTGTTACAGGCTGTCCATTTCCGTCAGACGGCGGATGGCAGCGCGGAGCGTTGTGCGGTTCAGCCCCCACATTTCACACATTTCCCGTTCTGCGGGAAGCTTCCCGTGGGGCGGAATATCGTTTGTCCGGAGACAGCACTCAATCGGTTCAACAGCCTCATCACGATGGCGGACACGCTGCTTTTGTTCCAAATCCTATCTCCTTTCTGCTTTTTTGGACCGTACAGCCCTCAGGGAAATTATACACTGGGGCTCGCATCGCTGTCAAGCCGGAATCAGGCTGCCTTCCGGTTCTGCTTCTCCCACATATAGTAACACGGGCGGGCCGGCTTCCCGGAAATAGACGTACTGACCGCCGTCCTCAAGGCAGGCGGAAGCCAGTTCTGCGCAGCAGAAGTCGGCGGGGATCTGAAGCAGACCGCTCGGTATTTTCCTGCCCTTCCCGGCAGGGTTATCACAACAAGACCTGCATTACGGAGGTCATTGTCATAATCGGTTATTGTCTTTCAACAATGACAAGGACATTTCCGGAAGCGGGGCCGTCAAATTCGCAGAAACAGACATCCTGGGCGCCGCCCCGCTAATGTACTGAACTTCCATATGCAATCCCCCTTTTGGTTGATACTGCTATTATACAGAAGGAGGAATTCTTCGTCGAATGTACAAAGCCCCCGGTTTTGCGCAAGGCAAAACCGGGGACCCACGCTCAATCGATAATATCTTTGATGAAAATAAGAAATCCGAACCCGTTCCCGATTGGGAATAAGTTCGGATTTTTCATGTATGGTGGAGCATAGCGGACTCGAACCGCTGACATCCACACTGCCAGTGTGGCACTCTACCAGCTGAGCTAATGCCCCTCAATGGAAGCTATTATACAGTACTCCGAGTCGTTTGTAAAGCGCAAATTCGATATATATTTTCTTTTTTGCATTTAAAAAAGATGCAAATGAATATATTTGACACATTCCGCCGTTTGTGCTATGCTTTTTATGGTTCAAAGGATTTGCGGACATTCGTGCGGGCGGAAACACTTTCCCATGCGCCCGATGTTCGGCAATCCGTGCCGCCCTTATTAATTTAATATGAAAACGCGGTTGCAGCTTTTCAACGCTGCATTAAAAGGGAATGCGGTTCAATTCCGCAGCAGTCCCCGCTACTGTAACCGATGACGACCCCCTCGATATGCCACTTTGCGGCGCAGATTTTCTGCCGTGCAGCATGGGAAGGCGAGGGCATTAGAACGACTCGGAAGCCAGGAGACCTGCCGTGTTTTCGGTTTACGGTGGTTCTCGGGAGATAGGCAGCCATTTTGCAAAGGCAAAGCAGAAGCTCTTTCGGGAATTGTATCTTGGATGCAGTTCCCTTTTATGTTGTCAGCCCTTCCGCCGCAACAGGCTTGCAGAAGCAAAATAATTACACGGAGGTAATGTAACAATGAAACTCTGCAAAAAACTTTTTTCTTTTATTCTTGTGCTTTCAATCATGCTTTCGTCCGTTTCGGCGTTTGCCGCACCGAATGCAAACGAATCCGGCATTAACGAGTATAATCTTGCGCCCGGAACAACCGTTATCTGCGTTGAAGCATTCGTGCTCGGCTGGGGTTACGTGCTTGAACCCACAGTGGTTGCATATAATCCCGGCGAAACCCTTGCACAGCTTACAGCAAGGGTGCTTGCAGCCAACTCCCTTGCCTGCGTCATGAACGGCGCTGCTGACGATGACGCAAGCTACATTCAGGGCATCGGCTGCCCGCAGCTTGCAGCAGGGGCATCCCCCTCCGTTCCCGCTTATCTTATGACCGAACTTGAAGCTTACCCCGATTGGGCGAAGGAGAACCTCGGTTATCAGCCCGGCGGCTGGAACGGCACCGAAAACGGCGACGGTATCCTCAGCGAGTTTGAATACAGCGATCTCGGCGGCTGGATGTACGTTGAAAACGATGTTTCACTTCCTGTCGGCGCAGGTGCGGCAACAGTTACGGACAACAAGGTTTACCGTTGGATGTACACGGTTTACGGATACGGCATGGATCTCGGAATCGGCGATGGTTGGGGCATGTTCCCCGAGTTCGACAACCCCGCGTACGGCGTGACCCGCAGCAGCGAAACCGAGCTTTATGCAAGCGTTCTTTCGGATCCCGCACTTTCCGCACAGATTTCCGAAGGCGGTGCGGCACATGACGCATTCACTGCGTTTGAATCCGCGCTCACCGATATTACATCCTCTCAGGCTGTTCTCACCGCAGCGGCCGAGGCGCTGACCGATGCACTCGTACCCGTTTCCGTTATTCCCGGAGATGCGGACGGTGACGGAGTTGTTACAGCATCCGATGCACTGCTCATTGCCCGCCACGCAATGCAGCTTCAGATCCTTACCGGCAGCGCGCTTGAAGCGGCGGATGTTGACGGCAACGGAACGGTTGCGCTGACCGACGCGCTTCTCGCACTCCGCATTGCAATTAACGGCTGAAGTAAAGGAATAAAACCGAATTGAATCAGTTCCGCGGAATTTGTTTCGCGGAACAGGAATCGATATGTACCGTTCGATCGGTACCAATAATTTGAAAAGACATCCTCTTACATTTTCCATAATCCTTACCCTGATTGCGGGAATGGTGCTTTGCGCCGTTCCCGTTCAGGGTATTTCTGCTCAAACGGACTTTTTCATGCAAAGCGGGCAGCCCCTTTATTCCGCCCGCACGTCGGATTACAGGAGCGGGTATGCGGCGCAGTACTCCGCCGTTTTGAGAACCCTTGCAGGCGGCGCAAAGCCCGAATTCGGTTCGGTCGGCGGCGAATGGAAGGTGCTTGCACTTGCACGCAGCGGGTTCTATCCGACACAGAGCGGCTATTTTTCCGAATACTATGCCAAAATCGAAAAGCTTGTCGCCGCAAACGGTTCGCCGAAACTGCACCCTCAAAAATCCACCGAAAACTCGCGCCTTATTATCGCTCTTTCTTCAATCGGACGTGATGCACGCTCTGTCGCAGGGTTTGATCTTACCGCGCCTCTCGGTGATTTCAACTATGTAAAAAAACAGGGTCTGAACGGCGTCATTTTTGCACTTATTGCATTGGACTGCAATAAGGATTACGGCATGAGTGATATAAAATCCCAATGCGTTGACCTTTTGCTCTCACGCGAATGTGACGGCGGAGGTTGGGCACTCGGACTCGGGGCAGCGGAAGCGGATATTACCGCAATGGCGATAACCGCACTTGCACCGTATAGAAAGGCGGCCGCCGCAATCGAACGCGGTGTTGAAAAGCTTTCCGCACTGCAAAACGCAAACGGAAGTTTTTCCTCCGGCGGTGTTGAAACCTCCGAAAGCTGCTCCCAAGTGCTCGTTGCGCTCAGCACGGTCGGAATCAATGCACATAAGGATTCGCGCTTTATCAAAAACGGAAACTCGGCACTTGACGCACTTTGTGCTTTTTATGTCGGCGGCGGATTTGCACACATGGCAAACGGCGGCGCAAATTCAATGGCAACCGAACAGGCTGCATATGCACTTTGCGCGTACGACAGATTTCTTTCCGGGCGAAGCTCGCTTTACAGCATGAACGATGTCTCCCCCGTCTCTCCTGCCGAGCCAACCGATAAACCCACGCCGAAGCCGACGGGCAACCCAACGGCGGCACCGACCGATGCAGCATCTTCGGATGCAGCATATTCAACTGCACCGGCAACCGACACGGCAGCAACCGATGCGGCATACACTGATGCGCCTGCAACCGATGCAGTGCCGACAGACACCTCTGCCGCGTCAACCTCGCCGAACCGTCCCTCTTTTGAACCTGATGCAACTGCGGAAATCGAAACAACCGACGCTGTTTCACCGCGTGAATCGGCCTCCGCACAGGGCAGCGACCGAACAAAATCAGGCAGTCATGTTTTTGCCGTTGTTATCGCTGCCGCAGCAGTTTGCCTCCTCGGAACCGCTGCATATTTCGTTATCAAAAAGCGAAACAGGCGGCAATAATCAATTTTGAAACAAAAACGGTGATATCAATGAGTAAATCCTTATCCTTTATTAAACGGAAAAATTCGTGCGGCAGTCGGCGTATTTCCGCTTTGCTGCTTGCGATGCTTGCGTTTGTCTGCACAGTCGTATTCCCCGGGTGTTCTGATATTCCCTCCGCCGAAAACGGGCAGACCTGCACAATGCTCATCGAGTGCGGCACGATACTGCAAAACATCGAGATGCTCGACCCCGATAAACTTTCCGTGCTTCCGTCCGACGGAATAATACTGAAAAAAACATCCGTGTCCTTTAACGACGGCGAGACTGTTTTCGATATTCTCTGCCGCGAAACACGAAACAGGCAAATCCATATGGAATCCAGCTATACCCCTGTTTTCAACAGCGCATACATTGAAGGAATCAACAACCTTTACGAATTTGACTGCGGTGAGGGCAGCGGCTGGGTGTACAGTGTGAACGGAGTTTATCCGAATTACGGCTGCAGCAATTATAAAGTTCAGCCCGGAGACAGCATTGAGTGGCATTACACCTGCAACTACGGCAAAGACGTCGGCGCCGAAGTTACCGGCTGACACGGCAGTGCGTTTTTTTACAGATGAAAAGAGATTGTTTTGACACAATACATCCGACGGCGGCAATCATCTATTTCGGGTTTGCTCTTGCAATGCCGATGCTTTTGCTGCACCCCATGCTGCTCGGAATCTCGTTTTTATCCGCCCTTGCGTGGACTGTGCAGCTTAATGGCATGCGGGATGCACTTCGGTTTTTTTGCAGGTTCATTCTGCCGCTGATGCTTCTGACGGCAATTCTGAACCCGATTTTCAACCACAAGGGGCTTACGGTGCTTTTTTACCTTAAGCGCAATCCGGTGACGCTTGAATCCGTTGCATACGGCGCGGCATCCGGAGTTATGCTTGGTTCTGTTCTGCTTATTTTTTCATGCTTCAATCGCATAATAACCGATGATAAAATCCTTTATCTGTTCGGCAGAATCATTCCGTCGCTTGCTGTTGTGCTTTCCATGGCGCTGCGCTTTGTTCCGCTGTTTACAACACAAGCGAAAAAAATCGCACTTGCGCAGCGTTGTTCGGATGGGGATCCTGCATCAAAAAGCATTGTTAAACGCGCCAAAAGCGGCCTTTTTATCTTCTCCGCGCTTATCACATGGGCTTTGGAAAGCGCAGTGACAACCGCAGATTCAATGCGGGCGCGGGGATTCGGGCTTCATCCGCGCAGTTTTTATACCGACTTTCGCTTTGACGGGCGGGACACGATTGTTTCGCTTTTTCTTGCGGCAGGCATTGCAATTTTCGGAACAGCGGCGGGCTGCGGCAAAATCACCGTCACATATTTTCCGAAATTTCGCATGAACCCCGCCTCACCGCTTTTTATCGCCGCATGTATTGCATATGCACTCACGCTGCTGATACCCGTAATTATGAACATCAAGGAGTCCGTTGCATGGCATTACTCGAAATCAAAAATCTGAATTTTACATACCCTGAAGCGGCGCAGCCCGCACTCAGCGGCATTAATCTTGAAATACAGCCCGGCGAGTTTGTTCTTATATGCGGTGCATCCGGCTGCGGCAAGAGCACGCTTTTGCGGCAGTGTAAACCGGCATTGAGTCAGCACGGTGAAAAGAGCGGTGCAATTTATTTTAACGGAAAAGCCATTGAAGAATTGTCGTTTCGCGAACAGTCCGAAAAGATCGGATTTGTTATGCAGGATCCGGAGATGCAGATCGTGGCGGATAAAGTTCGGCACGAATTGGCTTTCGGACTTGAAAGTCTCGGCACGGATAACCGAAAAATGCGTGTGCGCATTGCGGAGATGGCAAGTTTTTTCGGCATCAGAGATTGGTTCGACAGCCCTGTTTCCGCTTTGTCCGGCGGACAGAAGCAGCTGCTCTGTCTTGCTGCGGTCACGGTTATGCAGCCGCAGCTTCTGCTTTTAGATGAACCGACTTCTCAGCTTGACCCTATTGCGGCGGGCGAGTTTTTCAACACGCTCAAGCGCATTAATTCCGAACTCGGAACAACCGTCATTATCACCGAACACCGACTTGAAAACCTTTTTCCCATGGTTGATCGCGTTGTCTTCATGCGGAGCGGGAGCATTGTTTCGAACTGTTCTCCCGCCGATGCCGCCGAAAAACTGCGGGGTGATGATGAGTTTTTCAGCGTTCTGCCTTCCTCCGTTCGCATTTTTGCAAAAACACGCCAAAACGGGCAAAATCTTCGCGGCGCACCGCTTGAAGTTCGCAGTGCCCGTGATTACCTTTTGAATAATTTTTCGTTGGATTCCTGCCGACACAAAGCTTCGGAAAACAAAATCCGGGCTTCCGCAAAGGCTGAATCAAACAAAAACAGAAAAAACACCGAAACAGTTATATCCGTTCGGGAAGCATGGTTTCGATATGAAAAAGATTCCAAAGACATACTGTGCGGTATGAATTTCGATGTTCATGCAGGCGAGCTTACCTGCATCGTCGGCGGAAACGGCGCCGGCAAAACCACCGCCCTTATGACCGCAGCAGGTGTTTTTGCCCCGTATCGCGGAAAAGTCAAATACCGCGGAAAGCCGATTTCAACATTTCGGAAGGATAAAGGCTCAGCGGGAAAAATCGGAGTTCTTGTTCAAAACCCGCTCTGCTGCTTTGTTATGGATTCCGTTGCCGAAGAGTTAGAAGCGACTGCCAAAGCATATAAGCTTCCGCGCTCCGGAATCGAAGAGGTTATCGACATTATGCAGCTTCAAAGCGTCCTTGGCAGCAATCCGTATGACATAAGCGGGGGTGAATTGCAGCGTGCTGCAATTGCAAAGCTGCTCCTGCCCGAACCCGAAGTCATTTTTCTTGACGAAGCGACCAAAGGCATGGATGCTTTCTTTAAGGCTGAATTCGGAGCCTTGCTGCGTCGGCTTGCGGCGCGCGGAACGGCAATTGTTCTTGTTTCGCATGATATTGAATTCTGTGCCGAATTCGCAGACAGATGCGCAATGTTTTTCAACGGAACCGTTATTGCGGAAGGCACGCCGCAGGATGTTTTTCTCGGCAACAGTTTTTACACAACATCTGCCTGCCGCATTTCCCGCGGAATAATCCCCGATGCGTTGACTTCGGAGCAAATCATTGATTACGCAAACCGCTGCGAAAGGAAGAAAAACGATGCCTGACAAGCAACCTGCCGCCTTGGAAACAAAAAACGAACAATCGGAATCAAAGCCGAACACTGCAAAGCGGTATAAGACTGAAAAGGCCGAGCTTCGCCGGCGTATTGTTTCGATCGTGCTGCTGCTTGTGTTTGTTCCCGCCGTTATTGCAGTCGGAATGCTTGAATTTAACGATCGGTATTATTATATCACCGCATCACTCATAATCATATGTTCATTTATTCCGTTCCTTATGTTATTTGAAAAGCGCCGCCCGCGTGCGCGTGAGCTTGTTGTGATTGCCGTAATGACCGCACTCGGTGTTGCAGGACGCGCCGCATTCTATATGCTTCCGCAATTCAAGCCCATTGCTGCAACAGTAATCATCACAGGCGTTTCACTCGGGTGCGAGGCCGGTTTCATTACGGGTGCATTAACCGCATTTGTATCCAACATGTTTTTCGGGCAAGGTCCGTGGACACCGTGGCAGATGTTTGCACTCGGGCTGCTGGGATTCATCTCCGGGTTGGTCTTCCGCAAGGATATCAGAACAAAAACTCAGCGTGCACTACTGTGCCTTTACGGTGCATTATCAACCTTTTTCATCTACGGCGGCATCATGGATTCGGCATATGTCCTTATGGCGGGTTCGGAACCGACGTTGGCGGCATTGCTTGCAGCATATGCTTCAGGGCTGCCGTTCAACCTTATTTTTGCCGGTGCAACGGTGGTTTTTCTTTTGGTGCTGACGCGCCCGATACTCAATAAACTGCGCAGAATCAAGAAAAAATACGGATTGCTCACGGGCTGAACGCTTCACGCATTGCCTGCTTAAAAAGCAAAAGAATCACCCGCTCCGCTAATTGAAAAGCACCCCATTTGTTAAACATTATAGTGTTAACAAGTGGGGTGCTTTTTGTTATTTGATTGATTTTTCGTCAGCTGAACAGTGTAAAATCAATCCGTTTTAATTCATGCTTGCGGAATTCAGATTACATAACACCGATTGCCATGCGCATTACCGTTACGGCATCCGAAAGGTTTACGGTGCCGTCACCGTTGACATCGGCAAAAGGCAGGTACTGTTCGGGAATGTGAGTCAAATCAAGCGCATGGCGCATGATTGCGACTGCGTCCGCAATGGTAACTCTGCCGTCACCGTCAACATCGCCCATGATACCGTTTGCAGTGTAAACAGCGGTTACGGTGCTGTCGGCGGATACGTTTTGATAGGTTCCTTCCCAATGGCTGAAGGTGTAGCCCTCATGCACGGGCGGAGTGGGCAAATTCGCAGAGCCGCCTTCGGGAACGGAAACTTCGGAAATGACGCTGCCGTCAACACCGTCAATGAAAGTGACCGTGTAATACTCTCCGTTATATACCGGTTCGATCTTTACGTTGTCAACATAAACGCAGTCATCATATTCATCGCACATGTCGTCTTTTTCATATTTCCAGCCAACAGTGTAATAATCTGAAACGGGAACTTCGAATCGTACAGAGCTCCAGGGAGTTTGACCCGAAGCAACTTTTTGCGTAAGCCCATTGAGTGTGAGGCTAACTCTGTCTCCGTACATTTCGCTGCTTGTTTTCCAATCAAATGAAATCACCGAGCCTGCTTCAAGATATCCCATGTCAATCGTGAATTCGGTTTCAGTCAGGCGCATACCTGCAATATCGCTGCGCACGCAGCTGCGGCCGCTGTCGGTGACAACAACCCAAGGATGAGCATAATCATTGACAAAGCTCCTGTTTTCGCCGGGTGCGTTGACTGCCGCATTGAACTGAGCGGGGTCGCCCGGAGCAACGGGAGGAACATAATCTTCAACATAGGAAACATTATCGACCCATGAGGTAACAGCATTCACAACTTCGCTTTCATCATAGGCAATGAAATCCCAAGAGAAGTAATAATCACCGTCCTGCGGGATTATATACGCGCAGTTCTCCCAATTGGTTGTTCCGCTGATCTGTTCAACAATCGCCTGATTGATGCGGAAAACAAGCTTATCAATGCTGATCGAGCCGTATTCGCCGCCGACGGGAAGCCCCTGCGTTACAACTTTCCAATCAAAGCAGACTGCATCGCCCGCCTTTGCGTTGCGAATGATGGTATAGAGCACCTGATGACGCTCTGTCCTTCCGACTGTTGATTTTACGCTCAACCTGCCGTTTTCGCTTGTGTCAATCGCCCACGGATTGAGGGGATCGTTCATGAAATGCAGCGTGCTGCCGACTGCGTTAACAGCTGCATCCAACTCGTCGGCCTGTTCGCCGGGATCATAGGGTGCGGGCTGAGTTCCCGTGATGGAGATGTTATCGATCGAACCGCAGTCGCTGCCGCTTGACATACTGCTGTCCTTTGAATAAACCCAGCGGAAGGTATAATCTCCGTTTGCGGGAACGGTGTAGGTCTTTGTTGTCCAATTTGCGGTGCCGCTGATTCTGTCAACGCGGTTCTCGTTGGCATAGAAGCTGAGCCAATCGTAATTGTTTTCGCTTGAAACCATCCAGTCGAAGGAAAGCACCTGCCCGGCGGTAAGGCCGTTAAACACAGCCTTTATCGTTGTGGAGCTGTTATGTGCATCCTGCGTTGCGGACTGCATATAAGTTCTGCCGTTGTCGCTGCGAACGACCCACGGAGCGTTGCCGTCGTTCATGAAGGTCAAATTGCTGCCCTGGGCATTCAGTGCGGCATTCAGTGCCTCCGTATCCGGCACTTCGGGAAGGCTTATCTGAACATTGGGCACCGGGAAAATGCTCGTGAGCGAATATCCGAACCCGCCGCCGATTGCGCCGATTTCTTCGGATTCACCCGTTTGGGGATCGATTCTGAGCAGGATGCCGAAATTGCCTGCGGGAATGTTGCGGAAAGCAACACCGAAAAGGCAATTGCCCTGCGGATAATACGTCACGGCGGTGAGCTGTTCGACGCCGGGGAATACGCTCTGTCCGAGTTCGCGAACGATGCTGCCGCTTGTGTTGATGATGAGGCCGTGTCCGCCGTTATGTGCAGTGGTGTAGAACTGTCCGCCGCCGATATATGCAAACTTGTTGATGCAGGCAACTTCAAGTTCGGAAAGGTTTGCAACTTCGGTCAGTGCGCCGGTGCTGCGATTTACGGTCATGATGAGCTGATCCGCCGTTTCATCCTCCTGCACCATTGCATAGAGGGTGTCGGTATCGGCTGCGTAAGTCAGGTCAACAACGCTGTAATCCATGTGGTTGCCGCCGACTTTTGTCGCGCTCCACGTTGATGCATTGGTGTCGATGGTGTAAAGATCATCGGCAGTGGTAACATCTGCATCATCGGTGTAGGTGTGTGCAAAAGCATAAATCGTTGTTCCGATAATCTCGGCTGCAAAGGAAAGCTTGCTGCCAAGGTTCAGTTTTGACTGAACTGCAGAAGGATTTTCGGAATTGAAACCGATAAAATTATAGGGCTTTGAAGGTTCTGCCACGCCGTTTGTAAGTTTCCAATCGGCAAAACCGAACAGCGTCACGCCGGCGTTGTCCGTCGGCTGCTGCCCGTTCTCTGTGGGGGTTTCCGTCGCTGCGGCGGAAAATGCTGCGGGCATAACGGTGAAAACCATCAGAAACGCCAGCAGTGCAGCGAAAAGCTTTTTCATGGTACTTGCTCCTGTTTCGTTTTGTGCATGTTTGTCTTTGCAGGCAGCCATGCCGCATAAATTATATCACTGCAGTGCGGCAATAGCAATTATTTTTTGGACATAACGCGGCAAATTTTTAAATTTTCCGTATAAGCGGCACTGTAAGTTCCGCAGCTGAAAATAAAGAGCGGGCGGCACTCTGCCGCCTGCCCTTTTCTGCAAGTGTAGGAAAACCTTACAGTGTATATAAATGGAAATGGAATTTGTTGTTCAATCGAACTGTGTTACCAAGGCAAATCGTTATCGAAAATCTTGTAGTTGACTTCCCTGCCGAGCGCATCAGTCATTTTATAATCTTCGCTGAACTCGATGTTTGTTATCACAGGTTCGCGATTTTCGGTCATCTGTCCGTACTCGATCTTCAGCAGCCCGTCGGTAAGATAGTGAACAGTCGTTATGGGGTAGCCATCGGCGTCATATAGCTCAACGCTGGCAGGGTCGTAACCGGTAGCACTGTCAACGAAACGCCTCATTATCGTTGCTGTTGAATCGATCGCTTCAACAGCGGCAATCGTATCGCCGACCTGTATTGCCGAAAAGTCGTCATGCGAAAGTTTGTCCTTAACGACAACGGCAACTCCGACCGGGAGGAACATTCTGTTGACATCTGACAGCTGCAGATAGAGCCTGTACCCGGTGTCGGTATCATACATCACATATGAGGAATGCTCATCCCTTTCGCGAATAGCCGCATCAGGATAGACCGCGAGGGTTGGGCGAATCGTCATGCTGCCGATGTTGAGACCGTCATAAAAGCCGAAATCTCTTGCCAGGAAAATATAATTTGCATCAAAGAGCAAATCTTCCTCCGGATAGACCGGCGGAACAAGCTTCTTCTGCTCAGACAGCGACTTCTCATTTTCTTTTATGTATCCGTAGTAATCGGTGGCTGCCTTGCAGCTCGGATCATACTTCTGCATTTCCCTCGTCCTGTTCTTTGCGCTGACGGCGGCATATGCCGTGATTCCTATCGCAGCAGCAAGAAGTACGCACGCAATTGCAATTATCATCCTTCTTTTTTTCATGCTTAGTTTTCTCCTTTACCAATTAATTGTTCTTATGTCCTTAACTTGATAGTAGATCCCACTATCGAGCTTTACGTTCGCTGAGCTTTGATTGCTTCAAGCCGTTCGAAAGACAGTGCAAATCCCTGTTCTGCCGTTTTCGAAACAGTTTCGCCGTTGGCTGCATACAATGCCTGTGTATTGTTCAAAAGCCAAGCCCCGTTTTCAACAATTTGGCTTCCGCTGAGGAAGAAAACATATTCCGAACCGATTTCAATTTCGGGACTGTCTTCATATTGGCAAACGGTATCCTCAGTTTCTCCTCCCAAAAGCATTACTTTAAGCACATCTCCGCTGCTTGCTGCACCGGAGTAGCTTTCCTTCACGCGAACCTCATAGACTGTCACAACAGTCTGCTCGTTGTCCTGCCCTGCTTCTGCGGATTCTGCGCCGCTTTCCGGAATACGAAGAGACATCGATTCATATCGCTCGGACAGCACCGTTCCGTATACGACATAGTCTGCGTGAGCCGAAAGATCATCAACTGACGTATATTCCGGATAATCTGCGGAACAGACAATCGTTTTTTTTATCCTGTTTCTGTGAAGCACTGCCGCCTGTTTGCAGGTTGTCGTTTGTTTTCCCTTTTGAACCGCAGGCAGCCGTTGTTAAAACTAACATTGCCGCCAGAAGCACAACACACAGCGTTTTGAACGGTTTCATGTTTATTTTCCTCCCCGCAACATCCAAATTTGAGATATATGAGCTATCATCAACTTCATTATAACGCACAATATTCATTTGTCAACGGCTTTGCGCATTTTTTAAAAAAATTTTTCGGTATTTATGCGGTAATTTTTTTGGGCATTCGAACAAATGCAATATCTACGCCGACTCAATATATTTATAATATCCCAAAGGGCTCCGATTTATTCGGATTTGAACACATCGTTTCGCCCTCTGCGACAGGATGCGGCAAAAAAAGCGGCAAAACGGACTTGCCGCCGCATTCCGACTGTGCTAAACTAACAGCAGTAATCTGCGGAGGAGGAATCCCGAACATGGACAAACCGAATAAAACCGATAATGCGGAACAACCTGCCGAAACAGCGGATACAGAGGGCGGATTGACAGCCGAAAAACCGCGCAGCAGACGCAAAAAAACTTCGATTGCACACATTGCAACCGTGTGCGGCAGTGTTTACACCGGCGGCAAAACTGCAAAAGACATAAAAAAGCAGGCTGAGCAAAGCGCGATCACGGCCGATGACGGTGAAATTATTGAGATACCGGAACCTGTCGAATTGTATGAAACGGATTGCCTCCGTGAACCAGAGGACAGTGAAGACGCCTCGCCTTACGATCCGCTTTCGGCAGTCTGCCTGAACGGCAGGCGTTCCGTTGAGGAATTGATGGAGACAGGTAACCTGTCGGATATCGACAGACTTCGCGGGATTGTTGTTTGTGAGGAACGTCCTTTGAATAAGAAGCGCGAATACGCAAACAGGCTTACCGAGCTTTTGGGTGGCACACTGCATATGCTTCCGCCCGTTCGCAGCGGCAATGATGTTTGGAAAATGCTGTTTGATGAGATTCCTTCGGTTTTTGTTGTCAGCGTTTCTCTTCCCGATATTGATGCGTTCGCGCTGATAAACACCCTTCGGCAGAGCAAGCTGTGCCGCAATGCACGTTTTTTTGTTTGTGCGCCTAAGATGACGAAATCACTTATCGGAATCAGCCGCAATGAAAAGATTGACGGACTGCTTTCGTTTTCTGCCCCTGTCGAACAAACGGCCGCAGCTATAATCGAAAAATGTCTTGACTATGAGAAAAAGCGCGGCAAATCGGATCTTGAAGCACTTGAACAGGCAATAAATAACCCTGCGTTTTTCAGCGAGCTGGACGAACAGAAACGTCGATATGCAATGGTGACCGATTCCATATTGCTGCCGCTCGGGCTGCAAAACGAGCATCGCGGCACGGAATTTCTGCGGCTGCTTGTCTGTATGCGCATATTCGGAGTCGATGCGGATCTCAAACGCATGTATGAATACGTTGCAATGTATTATCACTCCACTCCGGCCGCGGTTGAAAGAGCAATTCGCTATTCCATCGAGTGTGCATGGGAGGGCGGGAATCTCTATATGCAATATGAACTTTTCGGTAACACAACGGATTCCGCAAAAGGCAAGCCGACAAATGCCGAATTCATCGCCACCGTCGTTCAGCACATTCGGAACAGACTGCGGCACGGCAGCGCGGCCCCGAAAGCATTTCCGGTGTACGAACATGATGAGCAATGACTGAATTCTGCCTTTTTTTGCCGCAGAAATTCTCCATTGTTTTAACTTGAGTTAATGTTTTTTTAATGATTCTGCGTTATACTGTATGCAGGCGGATCGACGGGATCCGGTCCGCAAATTTCTGTCCGGAGGCAACGAAAAGTGCTTGAAATAAAAAAAGTTTCCAAACAATATAAAACCGGCGATCTTGTTCAGAACGCACTGAGCAGCGTTAGCCTTGAATTCCGCAGCAATGAGTTTGTTGCGGTTTTGGGCCCGAGCGGTTCGGGCAAAACAACTTTGCTCAACATCATCGGAGGGCTTGACCGCTATGACAGCGGCGACCTTGTTATCAACGGTGTTTCCACAAAACAATACACAAGCCGCGACTGGGATACTTACAGAAACCATACCGTCGGGTTCGTTTTTCAGAGTTACAATTTGATTCCGCACCAATCCGTGCTTTCAAACGTTGAGCTTGCACTGACACTTTCCGGCGTATCAAAGCAGGAGCGGCGCAGACGCGCATGTGAAGCGCTGGAACAAGTCGGGCTCAAAGGACAGGAGCATAAGCGGCCGAACCAAATGTCCGGCGGACAGATGCAGCGCGTTGCCATTGCACGTGCGCTTGTTAATAACCCCGATATTTTACTTGCGGATGAACCCACCGGTGCACTTGACAGCGAAACCGGAACCCAAGTTATGGAGCTGCTGAAAAAAGTCGCGAAAGACCGCCTTGTTATAATGGTTACACACAATGCCGAACTTGCGGAGCAGTATGCAACGCGAATTGTGAAGCTTCATGACGGGCAGATTTCGAGCGATACAAACCCCGTGAGCAATGACGAACGAACTTTGACGAAAGAAAAAGAACGCGGGGCGGGCAGCACTTTTGATAAAAAACAAAAGAAAAAACGGACTTCCATGTCCTTTTTTACCGCGCTCTCGCTGAGTTTAAACAACCTTTCAACGAAAAAGGGCAGGACTTTTTTGACCTCTTTTGCGGGTTCGATAGGCATTATCGGCATTGCATTGATTCTTGCGCTTTCAACCGGCATTCAGAACTATGTCAATGCAATCCAGAAAGATACTTTGACATCCTACCCTATCACAGTCGAACGCGAACCGAACGATTTCATGAGTATGCTGACGGCAGCAAACGAAAAGACGGACGATGAAACGCTGAAAAACCGTGATGCGGATTCAGTTTACTCCGATCCTCGGCTCTACAAAATGCTGAACGCAACCGTTTCGGACGGAGACGAAGTAAATGACCTTGCATCGTTTAAAAAGTACATTGATTCGGAGCTTGATGCTTCAACCGCAAAGACCGATCTTCGAGAATATGTAAGCTCCGTGCGGTACGGCTACGGGCTTACCGTCAACGCGTATGTCATCGGCACGGACGGGAAATATCACAGTACGGATATGACCTCCGCATTGTTTGCCGATGATGAAACATCCGAAGGCGACAAGGGCGTCAGTATGATTAACATGATGACCTCCCGCATGGGAAACATGAATCTTTGGGACGAAATCCTTTCCGGAGCGGACGGCGCACTCGTTTCCGAGCTTGTTTTGAATCAATATGAGCTTGTTGCGGGCGAATGGCCGAAGAGTGCCAACGATATTGTGCTTGTTATTGATAAAAACAACGAAATATCCGACGTTGCTTTCTATGCTCTCGGGCTTATGGACACCGCCGAAATCACAAGGATTTTTAACTCCGTTCTTAAAGGCGAGGAAATCGTGACGGATACACGCTCCGCAAAGTTTGAAGAGCTTATCGGCACCAAATTCAAGCTGATATTGAATTCAGATTATTACTCAAAATCGTATTCGACCGACGAAAACGGCGGTTCATGGAAATATATCGGCGATGACGCCGCCGCAATGGAGCTTGTTATCAAAAACGGACTCGATCTGCGGCTTGCAGGTATTATTCGCCCGAACGACAACAAGGCTGCTTCAGTAAACGGAGTTTTCGGCTACACTTCCGCCCTTTCCGACTATATAATTCAGAAAACGAACGAAAGTGAAATTGTCCGCGAACAAAAATCCCCGGAAAACGTGAATCTTGATGTTTTAACCGGACTTCCTTTCACTTTGGACTCCGAAAACGAACTGTCGGCAGACAAAAAGGCGGAAGAAGTTACCGCTTACTTCGCCTCCCTTACGGACATGCAGAAAACGGAAATCTACAAAAAAATCATTGCCGAACCCGAGCAGGCGGAGCTTGATGCAGTTGTTGAGGAATACATGGCAATGTATCCGACGCGTGAATCAATGGTTCAGCTTGCGGCGGCAACATACGGGTTTGATGTTGCCACTGCGGAGGAATATCTTTCCGACTATACGGATGAAGAGCTTCGGACTTTGATGCGTGAACAGCTTGTTTCTGCCGTAAAAAAGAAATATGCCGACAAAGCCGAAGCCGAAATCATGCAGATTATTTTCGAACATTCCGCACCGAACGATCTTTTCGGCACGGCCGGATATGCCGCAGTTGCGGATATTTTTGATAAAACAATTGCAAACGACACGAGTGTTGACAAGCTTGCGGAATACTATGATAAATTCATGCCGTCAAAGGTTTCCGGAACAACGCTTGACGAAGCACTTGAAAAACTCGGTGCGGTTGATCCCGATTCGCCCAAAACCGTTAATTTGTATGCTGCAACATTTGAGGATAAGGAAGCTATCGCTGACAACATTGCGGAATACAACCGGAATGCGGACGAGGATAAGGCTATTGAGTATACCGATTATGTTGCGCTGCTTATGTCCGGAGTTACAACAATGATCGACGCCGTTTCATACGGGCTTATCGCGTTTGTTGCCATCTCTCTGGTTGTATCCTCAATTATGATAGGCATAATTACCTATATCTCAGTGCTTGAACGCACGAAGGAAATCGGTATTCTGCGCTCCATCGGCGCATCAAAACGTGATATTTCATCCGTGTTCAATGCCGAAACGCTGATTATCGGTTTTTGTGCGGGTGCGATCGGAATAATTGCATCAATGCTGTTGTGCATCCCGCTGAACCTTATCGTTCGGTCGCTCACAGGCATCGACACGCTGACGGCCGTCCTTCCGTGGCGTGCCGGCATAATACTGGTTCTGATAAGCATGGTTTTGACACTTATTGCGGGCATCATACCCTCGCGAATTGCGGCGAAGAAGGATCCCGTTGCCGCGCTGAGATCGGAATGAAACAGCACTGTTTACTTTTCGCCTTTTGATTTAAAATAAAATAAAAATATCGCGGCTTCCGTAAACGAGGCCGCGATATCTTCATTCTGTGCCGAGTTTTGTCATGCGGAATATGCAATCAGCATATCGTGATTACCCTCCGTTCGGATTATCACCGAACGTATTCTTATTCGCCGAAATACCTGTTCAGAAGGCCTGCGAAAGCCTTACCGTGACGGGCCTCGTCACGCGCCATTTCATGAACGGTGTCGTGAATTGCATCAAGGTTAAGAGCCTTTGCACGCTTTGCCAGATCGGTCTTGCCTGCGGTTGCGCCGTTTTCGGCTTCAACACGCATTTGAAGGTTCTTTTTGGTGCTGGAAGTTACAACTTCGCCGAGAAGTTCGGCAAACTTTGCAGCATGCTCAGCCTCTTCATAGGCTGCTTTTTCCCAATAGAGACCGATTTCGGGATAACCTTCGCGGTGTGCAACCCTTGCCATTGCAAGGTACATACCGACTTCGGTGCATTCGCCTGCGAAATTTGCACGCAGATCCGCCATAATATCCTCGGGTGCGCCCTGTGCAACGCCGACAACATGCTCTGCTGCCCAGCTCATTGTTTCGGACTGCTCAATGAACTTTTCTGCGGGTGCGCCGCAAACGGGACATACTTCGGGAGCGGAATCGCCCTCATGAACGTAACCACATACTGAACATACAAACTTTTTCATACTTTTATCCTCCAAAGATTTTTATTTTTTGCGGCACGCGCCGCCGGTCAGCATTTTATGCTCGTTTTTGATTATTCTCCCTTTTCCGCTTCTGTCTGCATTCATTGCAGATATAGAAAAGGTTGAGTGTGTAGGAAACAATTTCTTCGCCGATTCTGCTGCTGAAATATGATTTCAGGTCACCCGGGTCACAGTCGGCAACCCTGCCGCATTCGATACACTGCATGTGTTCATGCGGACGAATGGTCTTATCGTATCTGTCCGGCTCACCGGCAACGGGAATGTGAAGGATCTCTCCGGCATCGACCATGAGTTTCAGATTCCGATAGACAGTTCCGAATGCAATGGACGGCATTTCGGCCTTTGCCCTTGCATAAATCATTTCGGCTGTCGGGTGATCGTCCGCCCGTTGTATGATGTTGTAAATCAACTGTCGCTGCCTTGTCATTCACGCCTCCTTAGGAATGATTCCTGTTATTATTATACCACCGATTTATGCCGTGTCAAGCATTAAATCTCATTTCTAAAAATATATTAAAAGCGCGGCCCTCACGACCGCGCCGATGTTCGTTTTCGAAAATTCAATTTCGCAAGCTGTTGAAACGATTTGATTAATCTTGCGGAGTTTTCGGTTCGAATTCAAACCAGCGGACGAAAAACTCTCCGCAGCGATGCATTCCGCAGCTTTCGGCAGTGCGCACCGAAGGTATGTTTTCTTCCGCGCACTCCCATATTATTTCATTCCCGCGTTCTCGTGCAGATTCAATTGCGGTGCGCAGCAGCGCCGATGCAATGCCGCGCCGTCGATATTCCGCTTTTGTATCCGCACCGACTATGAAGCAGCCGTTGTACTCTCCGTTTGAAATTATGTTTCCGCAGATGTTTTCGCCCTCAAGCGCAAAAAAGGCAAAACCATGTTTCAAAAAATCCGCAAAGCTTTTGTAGCTTTCCAGAATTTCGGGAAGATAAGCCCCTGCAAACTCGGCATTCTCACGCAAGAAGCTTTCCGAGGCACGCCGAATGCGCATCGGCCGCCCCTCCGCCGCATGAATGAACGGCATTTCCGCCGCGCTGTATTCTTCTGCCGTGCGATAAACAAGCTGTTTCTGTTCAAACAGCTCTTTGTCGAAAAAAACAACGCGCATCATATCCGAAAGCTCTTCCGTGTCGGCGGAATATGCAAATTCACTCAGTTCGAATTCATCTTTTGCCAACGGAAATACTTTGTTCTCAAAAAACAGACGGAAAGCGGCATATTCCTCCGCCGTTTGCAGCGGAGTTCCCATTATCTGGAATCCGCCCAAAAGATAACTGTATACGACCGCAAGCCGCGGTGCCGTCGGATCATCCGTCCAAACAAGTCCCCGCGTATTTCCGCTCAAAATGCTGAGATAGTGTATGCTGCTCTTTTCACATTTAAGTTTTTCGGCAAGTTTTGCGCCGCGCTTCGGCTCCTGCCGCATGTTTAATGCATTCAATCCGTTCATAGTTCGTATCTCTTTCCGCTGCGCGTTAATCAGTCTGTCAAAGCATATCCTGCGGGTTGACTTCAATGCCGCGATAGCATTCATCCGCACAGCCGTCGCTGAAGGCATATATTGCATTGATTGCTGCGGCCGTATTTGCGGTGCGAACCAGCTTAATTATAACCGCATAGCGGAACAGCCCCTCCCTGCGGCGAATCGGCGCGGCACCCGCGAGTGCGAAAACAAGCTCATTTTCCGCGTTTGCGGGTTTTAATGCAGTTAAAATGGTTTTTGTCACGCCGTTTGCAAACCTTTCCGCCGCATCCGCAGCCGCGTTTTCATCGGCACAGGCGAATTGCGCCCGCACAAATACCGCAAACGGAGGGAACAGCGTCCGCAGTCGGTCTCCGATTTCGAGATTATAGAATGTTTTATAATCATGCTTCGTGCAGAGCCGTATTGCGCGGTGTCCCGGCGCATTGGTCTGAATCACGACGCGTCCTTCTTTATCGGCACGGCCGGCACGACCCGCGACCTGGGTCAAAAGCTGAAACGTACGTTCGCTGCTGCGGAAATCCGAATGGAAAAGTGTTGAATCAGCAAACACGACGCCGACAAGCGTCACATTCGGAATATCAAGCCCCTTTGCCACCATTTGCGTGCCTATAAGCACATCAGCCTCGCGCCGCGTGAATGCATCAAGTATATCCCGATGTGCGGTTTTGCCGCTTGTTGTGTCCATATCCATTCTCAAACAGCGCACATTCGGAAACACAAGTTTCAGCTGTTCCTCAACCTGCTGAGTTCCGATTCCCGTGTATTTGATGTACTCCCTGCCGCAGGACGGACAGGTTTTCGGCATTTTATAATTCGCCCCGCAATAGTGGCAGCGGAGTGACTCATCAAACCTGTGATAGGTCAATGCAACGTCGCAGTTCGGGCAGGTGAACACAAATCCGCACGCGCGGCATTCGGCATGGGATGAATACCCGCGCCTGTTGAGAAACAGAATCGCCTGTTCGTGCTTTTCAAGGCATTCTTTCAGCCGTTTTATCATCAAGCTTGAAAAAATGCTGTTGTTACCGCTCAAAAACTCCTCGCGCATGTCAACAACATCAACTTTCGGCATCGGAACGCCGTTTATTCTGTTCGGCATCTCAAGCAGTATGTATCTGCCCCGCTTTGCACGATAATATGTTGTGAGCGACGGAGTCGCACTGCCGAGGACAAGTTTTGCACCGCAGAGTTTGACCCGACGCAGCGCAACCTCGGCAGCGGAATACTTTGGAGTAATTTCGGAGTAATAGCTCGGCTCATGTTCTTCATCAATTATGATAATACGCAGATTTTCCACCGGCGCAAACACTGCTGACCTTGCGCCGACAACGACCCTTGCCTTGCCGAAGCGTATCCGCCGCCATTCGTCAAAACGTTCACCGTCGCTCAAATGACTGTGCAGAACGGCAACATTGTTTCCGAATCTGCTCCTGAATCTGTCCGTCGTCTGCGGTGTCAGTGATATTTCCGGGACAAGAACAATTGCGCCGCCGCCGTTTTCAAGCACGTTCGCAATTGCCTGCATATAAACTTCGGTCTTTCCGCTCCCCGTGACACCGTGAAGAAGCAGACAGCTTCCGGCATCGGCGGATTTGATTTTTTCAAGTGCGTTTTGCTGCGCCGGAAGAAGCGTCAGCGGCTCCGTTAACTGAATATCTCTGTTTGCAAAAGGATTTCGATAGGTTTCACGCCCTTGTTCAACAAGAATACCCTTTTTAACAAGTGCGGCAACAGCTGCGCCCGCACCGGGCACGAACGCATTTATATCGCTTGCGGAAAGCTCCGCTCTGCCCGATAAAAGCAGAGAAAAAACTTCAAACTGCTTCGGCGCACGCGGCGTTCCGTCTTTTTTCAGCATTGAAGCACGCACTGCTTCAATATCAAGATTGTCCGCAATATGCAGAGTGCGCACTTTTTTTTCTTTAACCTTTGAACCGCGCAGCGCGGCGGGAATCATGACCCGAAGTGCATCGGCGGTTGTGCAATGGTACGCTTTGCACATCCAATCCGCAAGCTTGAGCTGATCGGGCAGCAGCGCCGAGTACGGCTCAATCGTTCGCACGACGGATTTAAGCTCACGCTCCGTTCCCGGTTCATCGACAAGTTCAAGCACAAAGCCCTCAATCGGTCGGTTCCCCCGCCCGAACGGAACGATAACGCGCTGCCCTTCGCACAGACTGATTTCTTCCGGAACGGCATAAGTAAACAGCCTGTTTACATTGGCATTTGAAATATCAACTATTACCCTTGCAAACATGCTGTTCACCCCCGCCTTTCGGCGCATAACATATAAAGCTTGATTTGAATGTTCCGCAGTTACGGATTATTTTTCGGAAGTCTGATAGTATTCGGCAGGATACCTGACGCAGAGCTCGCCGTTGTACAGTTCGTCAACAGCCTTTGCAACAGGCTTTTTGTCGGATGATTCTTCCTTTGAAACAAGCAGCTGCCTTGCGCGCTTTGCAACGGCTGTTACAAGCATATAGCGACAGCCCGCGATGTTTTCCAGTTCAACAACCGGCGGATGGTTCATTTGGTGACTCATTATGTTACCTCCAACAGTAAGTATTCAATAAATTTAACGCTCAATTTAAAACTATTATACGATTATCATGCGGCCCGCCCTCCGCAGCACCGTTCGTCACTCGGAGAAAGTTTCGCCGAGCAGCGCGGGCAAAAGCTCGCGGTTATATTCGGGAGTGCATCCGACGGCATTGAGTATGCATTCGATATTTTGAACGGCCGACTCAATTTCATCGTTCACAACAACATAGTCGTATTTCGGAATGTATTCAAGTTCCGTTCTTGCCTCTTCAAACCTTCGGGCAACCGCTTCGGGAGTCTCCGTCCCTCTGCCCACAAGCCGCCTGTGCAGCTCCGCCAGTGAAGGGGGCGCAATGAAAATCGTTATTGCGTCGGGGCAATTGTTTTTGACGTGCATTGCGCCTTTGACATCGATATCAAGCAAAACGCTTATGCCTTCGCTGCGCTTTGATTCAACGTAGCTTCTCGGCGTGCCGTAGTAATTCTTGCCGAACACACGCATGTATTCAAGGAATTCTCCCTGTTCTATCATTGTATCGAATTCCTCGGTTGTTTTATAAAAATAATTCACGCCTTCCGCCTCACCCTCACGCATTGCGCGGGTCGTTGCGGAAACGGAGAAGCAGATGTTGTCGTGTTTTTCAAGCAATCTGTTTGCAACAGTGCCTTTGCCGACGCCGGAAGGGCCGGAAATGACGATCAGCATGCCGCGTTTTTTCATCATAGTGTTTGTACCCTCTTTATTTCTTTTGATGCCCTTGTGCAAACCGCACACAGCACTGCTGCCGAATTGCGGAACGAATGCCGAAACTCGGTTTTAGGTTTATTCGAAGTTCTGCACCTGTTCGCGCATCTTCTCAAGCTCGGCTTTGCCGTCGATAACAAGAGACGCAATTGTTTTATCGTTCGCTTTTGAACCGATGGTGTTGAACTCGCGATTCATCTCCTGGACGATGAAATCCAGTTTTCTGCCGACAGAACCACTGTTTTCAAGCAGTTCGCCTGCCGCGGCAATATGGCTCGAAAGACGGACAAGCTCCTCGTCGATGCTGACTTTATCCGCGAATAATGCAATTTCCGTTGCAAGGCGCGCCCTGTCGATTTCCGTTTCGGAGAGCAGGCTTTCAATGCGTTCGTTAAGCTTTTTTCGCTGTTCTTCAACGACAAGCGGGGCGCGCTCCGAGATTTTTTCGCGAATATCCGCAATCACGCCGAGTCGTGTTTTCATGTCGGATGAAAGCCTTTCACCCTCGCGCATACGCATTGCGATAAGCTCGTTTGCGGCGCGGGTCAAGGCATCTTTCATCAGTTCCGCAAGCGCGGGCCTGTCGTCGTCGGCCTCTGTCACGGAAACGATGTCCGTAAGCCTCAGCGCACGCGACAGTGTCAGATCGTTTTCAATGCCGAGTTCCTCCGCCGCCTGCCGGGCGGCGGTCATATATGCCGAGAGCATCGGCATGTTTATTTCAACTTTTTTTGAATCGTTCCGCGTGTTGCGGTAATTGGCAAAAATGTCAACATGGCCGCGCGCAAGCATCGTGCCGAGCGTGTTCCGCGCCGTGTCCTCAAGGAAGGCAAGCGAGCGCGGCATTCTGAGCGCAAGATCCAAAAAGCGATGATTGACCGATTTCAGTTCAATCGACAATTCGCGGCCGTCTTTTGAAACGACCGCATGACCGAACCCTGTCATGCTTCGTGCCACTTTTGTACCTCCGAAATGCGGAGCAATACCTGCTCCAATTCAATCTATTATACCACAGAAACGCGGATGTGAAAAGAGCCGAAATCGGTATATTCATTCAAAACGGGTTTTAAATTTGAAACAGCTTTTAAACGTAAATATCAACTTCGTCAGGATCGATATTTTATTCTTGACATTCTGCGGGCAGATGCTAAAATACAATATGCGGCAGAGAATTGGCATTCATCGTTTTCCGCCGCAAAGCAAAACTCAGGAGGAACACATGAAAACTCGTAAACTGACGGCTGTTCTGCTCGCGCTCATCATGGCGTTTGCAGTTCTTCCCGCTGCCGCTTTTGCGGAAAGCATCGAAGGCATTGCAGGCGAAGCAGCAGCAATGCGCAAACTCGACAACGCTTGGGCGGCACTCGATGCAGCCGAAGCAGACGCTCTTGCTCAAGGCATGAGCCGCACCGAGGTCATCAATGCGGTTTACACCGCTGCACTGAGCCTCAACACCGTTGATAAGGACAGCTTTTCCGCCTTCACGAAGGACGGCTTCTACTTCACCGTTGACGGCATGTATTGTGCATACAACTACAGACTCCGCAACGAACTCAACACCGACTGCGCACCCGTTAAGGAAGGCGTTGTTCTTTCAAAGGGCAGCGGAAAAACCGAAAACCTCAAAGACGCCGAATCCGCCGACGTATTTCTGATTGCACCTTACTACGGTCACGACAGCAGCTTCACCGATCAGTACAAGCGTGAAGCGCAGTCCGTCGCGGACGCAACCGGCGGCGACTGCCTGCTTATCCAGAGCACGGCAGCGACCGGTCCCGCAATCGCAGAAAATTTCCCGAATAAAGGCGTTGTATTTTTTGACAGCCACGGCACCCAGGACGGCACGTCATCCTATCTCTGCCTGACAACAAGTTCCGGCATCACTCAGGAAGATTACAACAACGGTTGGGCGGTTTATGCCGGCAGCGCCGCATATATCGACGGTCGTTATATTGAACACCATACCCCTGCACCCCTTTCAAACTGTCTCGTTTGGATGGCAATTTGCGAAGGTATGAAGCGCAGCGGCCAAGGCACCACCGGTGCAGCACTGCTTCGCGCAGGTGCAGGCGTTGTTTACGGCTATTCTCAGAGCGTCACTTTCGCAGGCGATTATGTATACGAAGAGACTTTCTGGAACCTTATGAAGGATTTTGAAAACCCCGCCACCGTTGCGGAAGCCTTTGCTCAAATGGTTGAAGAACACGGCATATGCGACCCTTACGGCAATGCATACCCTATTGTTATGAGTGATGTTGACGCTTTCCCCGCAAATCCCGACAGTGCCCAGACCGTTAACAGCACATGGAAACTCTGGGGCAGCTTCCCCCTTGTTGATCTTACCGGATTCAGCCTTGACATCACAAGCGCGGATATTAAAATGGCGCAAACCGTGAACGTCAATATGTCCCTTGTTCCCGAAAATGCAAACAACTATATCACAACATGGACGAGTGCGGACGAGTCCGTTGCGATCGTTGAACCTTATGCAGGCAGCAGATGCAGAGCCGTCATCACCGGTATGGGCCGCGGCGAAACCGAAATCACCTGCTCCGTCAGCGTGAACGGCAGCATTATCGGAACCGAAACGGTTTCCGTTTCCGTAACTCCCGATGAAACCCTTGCCGAAGCCGTCAACGTTGAAGGCGGCAGTCTTGAATTCGGCACGAGCGCGGAATACAGCTTCGTTCCCGTTGCCGAGGGAGACCGACTGATTGCAAAGACCAACAACGCCGGCATGGGCAATACCGCCGCCGTGCTGCTCACAACCATCCGCATGGCGGAAGGCGACACGCTTTCGTTTGACTATTTCTACAGCAGCGAAACCGATTACGACTACTATTACTTCAAAGTTAACGACGTTGAATACCAGAAATATGCCGACACGAATATGACCGGATTCAGCAGCTATACCTTCACCGCACCCGAAGCGGGGCTGTATCACTTTGAATGGAGCTACGTTAAGGACGAACTGACAGACGGCGGCAGCGACTGCGTCAAAATCGACAATGTTGCCTTCTCCGGAACGGGCGAACCCGAAGAACCCCAGCTGAGTCTTATCGGCATCACGGCAACAGCCAATGATGTCCGCATCGGTGAACGCATTGAAGTTTCTTTCGACTGCGCACCCGTTGCATGCGGCGGCACGCAGGTAGTTCACAGCGGCACGATCGCCGTCACCACCCCCGCTGTTATGGAGGAACTCGAGCACACCGTTATCCCCGGTGATATTCTTGAGCGGATCGAAGCCGCCGGCGGACATTACGAAATTGAAGCCGATATTATTTATGTTGACCGTTTCGCCTTGATTCAGGGTTATTACATATCCTTCGAATGTGAAGCCGGCGTTGAAATGACCGGAAATCTTCTTACCGTCAGCGCAGACATGCCCGAAACCTGGCACGGTTCGCTGCCTGCCGTAAATCATGCCGGCATTCACTCCGCAGAAATCTACCATCACGCCAACGGCCGTGATTACGAAGTTCCGACAGTGCTTACCAACTGTCCGTTCAACATTCTTCCCGCAATGGGTGACGTCAACCTTGACGGCAGCGTTACCATTGCGGACGCATTGCAGGTAATGCGTCATGCAATCGAAGTGCTTACTCTTGAAGGCGCATCCCTTGATGCCGCTGACATGAACGGCGACGGCGTCATCGGCCTTCCCGATGCAATTCTTATTGCAAGGCGTGCAATGGGACTGTAACAGTCAACACAGCAATGAATGAATTGAATTTAAAATGATGCGGCGCAACGCGGCTGCATTTGTTATACGTCTGCCGGGCAGCATTTTCCGGCGGACGTATTTTATTTTGTCTCTATTCTGCTTTTCTCCTGCGCGCTATAATGTTAAGCCCGGTTTCCGTTCGGCTTTTCCGTCCGGGCGTATTCTTTCATCTTTCCGTCTCATTATATTGACATTTCAAATATTGACATTTCAACCGAAGATGATATAATAAACCTTGCTGAGACAACCGGCTTGTTCGGTTGTCCCGCGCACAGTTTTTCAGGAGGAAAAGAAATGAAAACCCGTAAGTTCCTTTCTCTTGCGCTTGCGCTCATCATGGCTTTCGCAATGATTCCCGTTGCTTCTCTTGCAGAGAATGTTGACGGTCTCGTTAACGAAGCAGCAGCAATGCGCAAACTCGACAACGCTTGGGCGGCACTCGATGCAGCCGAAGCAGACGCTCTTGCTCAGGGCATGAGCCGCACCGAGGTTATCAATGCAGTTTACACCGCTGCGCTGAACCTCAACACCGTTGATAAGGACAGCTTCTCCGACTTCACGAAGGACGGCTTCTACTTCACCGTTGACGGCATGTATTGTGCATACAATTACAGGCTCCGCAACGAACTCAACACCGACTGCGCACCCGTTGAGGAAGGCGTTGTTCTCACCAAAGGCAGCGGCAAAAAGAGTGCTCTTAAGGATGCAGAATCCCCCAACGTATTCCTCATTGCGCCTTACTACGGCCACGACAGCACCTTCACCGATCAGTATAAACGTGAAGCACAGTCCATCGCGGAAGCAACCGGCGGCGAATACCTGCTTATCCAGAGCACTTCGGCAACCGGCCCCGCAATCGCAGAAAACTTTGTTGACAAGGGCGTTGTTATTTTCGACAGCCACGGCAGCCAGTCCGGCACTTCTTCCTACCTCTGCCTGACCACCAGCAGCGGCATCACTCAGGAAGACTACAACAACGGTTGGGCAGTCAGATCCGGCAGCGCAGCATGGATCGACGGTCGTTACATTGAAAACCATGCGCCCGATACCCTTTCCAACTGCTTTGTTTGGATGGCGATCTGCGAAGGCATGAAACGCCAGGGTCAGGGCACCACCGGTTATGCGCTTCTCCGCGCAGGTGCAGGCGTTGTTTACGGTTATTCCCAGAGCGTTACCTTCGTCGGCGACTATATGTACGAAGAAACCTTCTGGAATGCAATGAAGAATGCGGATGATCCCGCAACCGTTGCAGATGCTTTCAACCTCATGGTTGAAGAGCACGGCGCATGCGATCCTTACGGCGACGCATGGCCCATCGTTATGAGCGAGGATGATCCCTTCCCCACAAATCCCGACAGCGCACAGACTGTAAACAGCCAGTGGACGCTTTTCGGCAACCCGGAGCCCGTTGACATCACCGGCTTCAGCCTCCAGCAGAATGCAGTTGAGATGTACATCGGCAGGACTGCAGAAATCAACTTTGTTCGTCAGCCTGAAAATGCGAACAACTATGAGCTCGTTTGGACAAGCTCCAACGAATCCGTTGCAACCGTTACCGGCAACAAGCGCAAAGCAACCGTCACCGGTATCAGCGCGGGCACCGCAACCATCACCTGCACCGTTATGGTAAACGGTTCCGTATTCGGCACCGCAACCTGCGAAGCGACCGTCAACATCGATACTTCCCTGTTTGATTCCCTTAACGTTGCGGGCGGTTCTCTCCAGTTCGGCACCAGCCAGCCCTACGGCTTTGAAGCCGTTACCGAAGGCGACAGATTCCTTGCAAAGTCCACCAATGCAGGTGTCGGCAACTCCACCGCTTCCGTTTCAACAACTGTTCAGATGTCCGCAGGCGACACTCTCACCTTCGACTATTTCTACAGCAGTGAAGGCAACTATGACTGGTACCGCTTCAAAGCAAACGGCACCGAAGTTCAGAAGCTCTCCGGCAACACCAACAGTGCATGGGCAACCTACACCTACACCGCAGCTGCCGACGGCACATACACCTTTGAATGGTCCTACAGCAAGGACAGCAGCGTCAATAGGGGCGAGGACTGCGTTAAGATCGACAATGTTGCATTCTCCGGCGATGCAGGCATGGCAAACGGCGACGTTGACGGCGACGGCATCGTAACCGTTTCCGACGCACTGCTCGCAATGCGCGGCGCAATGGGTACCATCACTCTCACCGCAAGTCAGCTCGCACACGCTGACCTCGACGGTGACGGCACCGTTACCGCATCCGACGCTCTTGCTATCATGCGCATGGCAATGAACGGCTGAAAAAGCTAAACAGTCATGATGCATAAGCAAGCGCCTGTGCAGCACGACAAAACTTAAAGTCAGGCACCGCAGCCCGGTTCGGACTGCGGTGCCTGTTTATATGATTTCAAAAAATCCTTATTGACACCGAATCGTTATTGAATCCGGGTATCGGTCTCTCTGCGGCGGCTGTTCTCATTAAAACTCACGGCTTTATTCCCGTAAACAAACGAACAAGCACCACTCAAAAGAGCGGTGCCCGCAAACTGCATACAAACTTCATGTTTTGACTAAAGCTCACTTTCATGCGCCGTTTACCTCTCCGAGCAGCGGCAATCACCGCAGAAAATCAGCTTGCATTAAGCAAACTGATTCACCGGTGCATTGGCTCAATCTTCAATTTCGGTCTCATTGCCGTTTACCGCTTTTTTCAGCGTGTGCGTACGGTCACGCTTTTCGAGAGTTTCCGTTTCCGACTTCTCCGACTTGCCGCGCAGATCATCAAGGCTGCGCGTGCATTCATGAACCGTCGGAACCCAGCTTGCCTTGCTGAATATCGCAGCAACGGAAATGGGCAGATACGTCATCATGTAAATCGGAAATGTGAATATGTAAATTATTTTCTTGGCAGTTTTAGCCGGAATAATCTTCCACATGTCGATCGTTGCAATAAGTCCGACAACAAATGCAACTATATAGCTGTTGAAGAGAATCTGCAAGATTGAAAGCAGAACCGTTGTTATCCCTCTGCCGATGCAAACAGAAACAATAATGCCGGCAATATTTACAATTTGGGCAACAATTCCGAGCAGATATGCCGGAAAAATGTTCATTCCGATATCGAAACATGTAAAATCGCCTTTTTTAAAAATCCCGCGGAATATGCCTTTGAACAAATCCCCCCCGTGAGCCTGTATCAGCTGAAGGTAGCCTTTTGACCAACGCAGCCGCTGCTTCCATGATGCTTTCATGGTTGCGGGCTGTTCGTCATAAATAACTGCATTTTTGCAATAGCCGATATGCTCACCCGCTACGGCGCAGCAAACGGTAAATTCAATGTCTTCAATCAAAAGGAAATAATTCCAGCCGCCGATTTTTTTGAGATATTCGCTGCTCACCATGAAGCCCGTTCCCGAAACAGCACAGCCGGAACCGAGAAGATAACGTGATTCGTTCAGGTAGCGGCTCTCGCGCACATACCAGAGTCCGCTTCCCGCCGAAATCCAGCTGTCATCGTAATTTTTCGAATTACGAAAACACGTTGCAACATCATAACCCGCATTGAGCATTTTGTTCATTTCCGCTGTGTAATGCTCATCCACAAGATTATCGGCATCGAAGATGAAAAAGGCATCAAAGGCATTCGGATAATCCTTTTCAATGTGCTTAAATATGAAATTAAGTGCGTATCCTTTGCCGATTTTTGTCAAATCGTTTCGTTCGTAAACGATTGCTCCCGCATGTCGTGCAATTTCGGCGGTTTTGTCCGTGCAGTTATCCGCCGCAACAAAAACGCGAATTCCGCCCGGGTAATCCTGCGCAAGCAAAGTCCTGATGCAGTTCCCAAGCGTTTTTTCTTCGTTGCGCGCACAAATAACGGCAGCAAAACGGTTTTGCTTCCGATTTAAATCCGCATCGGCAATCTTTGCTTCATCCGCGCCGCCGCTGTTTTTCGGAACAATGCGATATTTTTTAAAATAAGGGACTAAAACATAAATATATTGATAAAAATAGCAAATAGCAAAAAGCAAAGCTATAATACGATTGGTTATTTCAATAGAGTGCATTGAGCCACCTCTGTTTGCTGCAGATTATTGCGCAGAACCCGACACAGGGCAATTACGCTTATACCGTTGAGAGCTAACATCTTCCGAAGCGATGCAAGTTACGGCGAACCAAGCCTTCGGATAATGCGGAAAACAGCTTTTGACCGCAAAAAAGCGCACCGTTTTTCTCTGTTTACACAAAAATCGGATGCACGGCGCATTAAGTTTTCCGCAACGCAGACAACAGTTTGTCAACAGTCGTTCAAAAGGAACGAATCCCTGCAAAAAATTGCAGTTGTTTGTTGTTTTTTAGATTTTATCATTCCGAACCCTGATTGTCAACCCTTTGGGGCATATGCATTTTTTGCGTCAAAGGCTTTGACCCTTTTGGCCGTCAAATTTATGCTCGTGTTTCATGCCGAGGTTGAGAAAGAGCTGAGTTTGTGATATAATGAATGTATAAAATATTCGATCGGGAGGATTCTGACTTGTTACACATCCTTTACGGCAAAAAGGGCACGGGCAAATCGCGCAGACTTATTGCCGAAGCGAACAGAAACCATGTTGAATGCGGTGAAAACAGCGTTTTCATCGATAAGGACGGAGACAGAATGTACGAATTGAACCGCGGCATCCGCTTCATCAACGCCTCCGATTTTTGTATTGACGGGCCGAAAATGTTCACGGGTTTTGTCTGCGGAATTGCGGCGCAGGATTATGACCTGCGTGCAATTTATATCAACAGCTTTATGAAGGTCGTTAAGCATTCCCCCGAAGGGCTGTTCGGCATGTTCGACTTTTTGCGCGAATTTTCCGAAAAAACCAATATTGAACTCTATATAAGCATCAGCAGTGAGAATGAGGCCCCCGATTATCTTAAAGCATTCATCAATCAATGAACCCGCTGTCGGGCAGCTGACAGAGGAATCAAAGGCTGATTTTTTCGGCGCGATGCCGCTCATGCAAATTTTTCTGTTGAAATACAGCTAAAAATACACTATAATATTGCAGGCGCGGCAATGCCGTGCCTTGCGGGCATTTGCCCGAACTGACGAAAGGACAACCCGATAACCATGAAATTTGCAATCGACGCTTTCGGCGGCGACAATGCTCCCGAAGCCGTGATCCGCGGCAGCATTGACGCAATGCAGCTCAACGATGACTTCAGCATAATCTTCACCGGAGATGAATCCGCAATTTATGCCTTGCTCAACAACTATGAATACGACAAGTCCCGTGTTGAAGTTGTTCATGCACCGGACATAATTACGTGCGAAGATCAGCCCACACTTGCAGTTCGGCGAAAAAAAGAAAGCTCAATTGTTAAGGCTCTTCATCTTGTTGCGGACGGAAAAGCCGATTGCTTTATCTCTGCGGGAAGCACCGGTGCTGTTCTTGCCGGTGCAACGCTTATCGTACACCGCATTCCGGGTGTTAAGCGTCCCGCTCTCGCACCCGTTCTTCCGACGCTCAAAGGGCCGATGATGCTTATTGACTGCGGCGCAAATGTTGACTGCACTCCGGAATACCTGCTCCAATTCGCATACATGGGTTCGGCGTATATGAGCGGTGTCCTCGGCATTGAACGTCCGCGTGTCGGTCTTATAAATAACGGCACCGAAGAAGGCAAGGGGAACGCACTCACAAAGGAAGCATATTCCCTGCTTAAGGCTGCGAAGGGCATCAATTTTGTCGGCAACTGCGAAGCGCGCGAGCTCATGAGCGGAGACTACGATGTTATCGTTTGCGATGGTTTTGTCGGCAATGCTGTTTTGAAAACACTTGAAGGAGCCGTGGCTTCAATCATGACGATGCTCAAGACGGAAATCAAAAGCAGCAAGCGCGCAAGCGTCGGCGCAATGCTCTCTAAAAATGCTTTTAAAGCACTCAAAACCCGCATGGACTACACGGAGTACGGCGGCGCACCCCTGCTCGGCATCAACGGCGGCATTATAAAAGCGCACGGCAGCAGTGACGAACGTGCCGTTTGCTCCGCCATCGGTCAGGCACGCAAGCTTATCCTCGGCAATGTTACAAACACGATTTCGGGGCTTATTTCCCGGGAAATGGAACCTCAAGCGGGACAATGAGTCTTTTCGAGCCGAATCCGCACATACTGCGTTTTATCCGCATTCGGCATATTTAATTTGACATTGACATCAAACATGCCGTGCGGTAAAATATGATATGAACTTTATTAAACTTACGGAGGCTGATTATGCTTACTGAAATTCGCACCCGCATCGCGCAGCAGCTCAACATTCCCGTTGACAACATCACTGCCGATTCAAAACTTGTTGACGACCTTAAGGCGGACTCACTGGACATTGTTGAGCTTGTAACAAGCCTTGAAGAAGAATACAACATCGAAATTTCCGACGAGGACATTAAAAACATTCGCACCGTCGGCGATGTTGTTAGTTTCATCGAATCCAAATAACCTGAACCGCACGGAAGACGGGCTTGAGCGGCAACTGAATTTCGGCTGATTTCATCCGAATCCGAATGCGCCGGATAACCTGTTTTCTGTCCGTTTTTTTGCGGCACCCCGTTTCGCAGGCGGACGAATATCTGCCTGCGAAATTTGATTTAAGACATAAGAATCGGTTTTATCTCTGATTTTTGTTTGCTTAAACAAACATAACCCTACAGATTGGAGCGATTGATTTTTCGTGAATCCAAAACGAATCTCAGAGCTTGCTGAATTAATGACAAAGCTCAATTACAGCTTCACGGACGTTGAGCTGCTGAACACTGCACTCACCCACTCGTCATTCGTGCGCGGGGACAACCGCATTTATCCGAATAACGAGCGAATGGAATTTCTCGGTGACGCTGTACTTGAGCTTTGCGCAAGCGAATACCTATATTTGAATTACCCCAAAATGAACGAGGGCATGATGACCCGCACGCGCGCACGTACCGTTTGCGAAACCGCGCTGAACATCGTTGCAAAGGAGTTGGAACTGGGCAAGTATCTGCTTTTGAGCCACGGAGAGGAAAACACAGGCGGGCGCGAAAAGCCCTCCATACTTTCCGACGCACTCGAAGCTGTTATCGGCTCCATATTCCTTGACGGCGGCATTGAATGCGCAAAGCGTTTTATTTTAAGCTTCATCAAAAACAGCGTTGAAGAAGCGGCGCGCAGCCTGTCCGCAAAGGATTATAAAACGCTGCTTCAGGAATATGTTCAGCATTATCACAGCGGTGAACTTGAATATAAAGTCATCGGCATGAGCGGCCCGGATCACAAGCGGGTTTTCACAATGTGCGTCAGCATTGACGGTGTTGTGTACGGGTTCGGCGACGGCGGAACAAAACAGGAGGCCGGCCAGAACGCAGCAAAAGCAACACTTGAACTGCTCAATCGGGACAATGCGTGAGTTTTACCCACGCATTCATCACAGCTTTTCGGAACGGTTCATCCGATTTGCCATTTTGCTTAAGGAATCTTTTAAATGCAGCTTACAAAGCTTGAAATCAGCGGGTTCAAATCGTTTGCAAAAAAAACCGAACTGATTTTCAAAAACGGAATCACGGGTATTCTGGGTCCCAACGGTTGCGGGAAAAGCAACATTGCGGACGCTTTTCGCTTTGTTTTGGGTGAGCAGAATGCACGTGCGCTGCGCGGCAAAAGAATCGATGACTTTATTTTCGGCGGGACGGAAAAGCGCAAGCCGCTGTCCTACTGCGAAGTTTCCATGTATTTTGACAATTCGGACGGACTGCTTGCTTCTCCGTTTTCCGAGGTTGTTGTTACACGCCGCGCCTTCCGTTCGGGAGAAAGCGAATACAGCATCAACAAAACCCCTGCACGTCTGCGCGATATTCGCGAGCTTTTCCGTGACACAGGCATCGGCAAGGACGGATATTCCATCATCGGACAGGGCCGCGTAAGTGAAATTCTTTCCGACCGTTCCAATGACAGACGCGAGGTTTTTGAAGAAGCTGCGGGCGTTATGAAATACCGCGCACGCAAGGAGGAAGCCGAGCGCAAACTCCAAGCCACCGCAAAAAATATTCTTCGCCTTGAAGACATTCTCCGTGAGCTTGAAAGCAGGCTTGAGCCGCTCCGTTTACAGAGTGAAAAGGCCGCCGAGTATTTTCGACTGCGGGAGGAACTCCGCGATCTTGAAATCAACCTGTTTTTATATCAGTATGACAAATCAAATGAGCGGCTTCAACAGCTGCGCGGCGTTGCCCGTCAGCTTTCCGACGAAATTCCCGCTGCATTGGCGGAAGAAGAGGCTTACGCCGCAGGCTGTGCCAAAGAGGAAGAGCTTGAACGAAGCCTTTCCGCCGCAATCAGCGAAACTTCACGCACGCTTATCGATCTTTCCGCCTCCGTTGAAGGCAGTGCCGGCAACGAAAAGCTGATTCATGAACGCATCGATGCGCTGACTGCGGATATTGCGCGGAGGCAAGCAGAAATTACAAGGATTCGTGAGCGTGAAACGGCCGACGGTGAACGCAGTTCACAGCTTGCAGAAGAAATCAATCTGAAAAAAGCGAGCGAAGACGCGCTTGAAGCTGCGCTTGAAACTGCCGAAGCCGAATTTGCGGAGCTTTCAGGCTCTATTAATGCAGCCGAAGAAAAGCTTGAAGCGCAAAAACAATCCATGATGGATTACATGAATCGGCTTGCGGACACGAAAAGCCGCATTTCAAGGCTCGGTGCAATGCGTGAATCCATCAGGAAACAAACCGCTTCCCTTGCGCAGGAGCTTATTGAAGCCGAGGACGAAGGCAGACATCTGGACGAAGAATATGCCGAAGCTCGGGCTGACAAAGAAGCACTTTTAAAACACAAAGCTGAGTTCGAAACTGCACGGCAGGCTGCAATTGATGAGATCAATGCGCTTAACGTTAATGCACTCTCCGCCGCAAAAGCAATACGCCGCGCCGAAGATGAAATCAGTGCGGGCAAGTCCCGGCTTAAGGTACTTGAAGAGATGCGCCGCGCTCACGAGGGCTACTACGCAAGCGTTCGCCGACTTTTGAACGACGCACAGCGCAGCGCGGAGCTGAAAAAAAGAATGCACGGAGTTGTTGCGGAGCTTTTATCCGTTCCGCAGGAATACGAACGTGCTGTTGAATCCGCACTCGGTTCGGCTCTTCAAAACATTGTTGTTCCCACCGAACACGATGCGAAATATCTTATTAACTATCTCCGCGAGCATGACTACGGCCGCGCCACGCTTCTTCCCGTCAGCGCAATGCGTGCGCGCCTGCTTACCGATGAGGAAAAAAACTGTTTTCGCGGCATTGACGGCTGTTTCGGCATTGCCTCCGAGCTTGTGCGCTTTTCGCCCGAATACGGCAGCGTTTTTGAAAATCTTCTCGGCAGAACGGTCATTGTTCGCGATATTGACACCGGAATTCTTATCAGCAGACGTGCGAAATCGGCATTTCGCATTGCAACGCTGAAAGGCGACATTCTTAACCCCGGCGGAAGCATGACCGGCGGAAGCCTCCAGAAACGCGAATTCAGCCTTTTGGGACGCGAACGGGAGATCGAAGAGCTTGCCGAAGGCAGAAAAGCAGCCGAAAGCAGGCTTGCCGAGCTGCGCAATGCCGAAGCAGAATGCAGCAAAGCATTGCAGGAAGCGAATGCAAAAGCAGCCGCTGATGCAGATGAATTGCGAAAGCTTGATGTTCGGCTTGCATCCTTGACCGAAAAAGCGGATATTGTTCAAAAATACATTCAAAAAAACGTTGAACGAATAAAGCAAATCGCCGAAGAGCAGCAAAGACTTGCGGATGCCGAAACGGATATCAACGCCGAATGTGCCTCCGCAGAAGCTGCCGCAAACGGAATCGACCTCGGCAGCTCCGCAAACGGACAGGACATCAAAAACACACAGCTGGAACTTGCGAACCTCCGCTCCGCTCTTCAGGCGGCGAACGATGAAATTTCAGCTCTCCGCATTCGGCACACTGCCGCAAACAGAGAACGCATTTCGGCTGAAAACGAGCTTAAACGGCTCAATGCAGAGCTTGCGGATGCCGAAACAAGGCGCAATGCCGAAACAATTGCGATTGAAGCAGCGGAGCGCGATTGCCGACAGCTCAACGACGAGCTCGGTTCGGTGAGCTGCGGACTTTCCGAAAGCAGAGCTGAGCTGAATGCCTTGAACGAGGAGCTGAAACGGCTTGAGAGCGAACGCGCCGCAAGGCTGAACGCGCTTGACGAACTGCGTTCAAAACATGAACAAGTGAGTTTGCGATTGTCCGAACTGCGCGAAAGGCTGCACCGAAACGAACTTGCAACGAACAAGGCGCAGTCCGAACTTGACAACATGAACGAACGCATCTGGCGCGATTACGAGCTTACCTACGATAATGCCTTGAGTTTTCGCCGTGACATTGCCGTTACACAGGCACATCTCCGCACGGACGAGCTTCGAAAGGAGCTGAAATCCTTAGGGGACGTGAACACCTCCGCAATTGAAGATTATCGTGAGTTAAACGAGCGTTTTCAGTCGCTGAATGCTCAGTGCGGCGATTTGCGGCAGGCGGAAGCGGATTTAAACGAACTCATCGCAAAACTGACCGAAACCATGGAAAAGGAGTTCTGCGAACAATTTTCCCTCATCCGACAGAATTTCACCGCAACGTTTTCGGAACTTTTCAACGGCGGACATGCGGAACTTGTGCTTTCGGACAAAAGCGACGTTTTAAACTGCAATATCGACATCATTGCACAGCCGCCGGGCAAAAAGCTTCAGCTGCTTTCCCTGCTTTCCGGCGGAGAGCAGGCGCTGACAGCAATTGCACTGCTGTTTGCAATATTAAAACTTAAACCCGCCGCATTCTGCATTCTGGACGAAATTGACACTTCGCTTGACGAAGCAAATGTGGATTGTTTTGCCGAGTATTTGCGGAAATATTCGGAGGGTACCCAATTCATTATCATCACGCATCGAAAGGGTGCAATGGCTGTTTGCAATTCGCTCTACGGTGTGTCCATGGAGGAAAAAGGTGTATCCACGCTTGTTTCGGCAAGATTGGACTGATATTTAACAAAATGCTGCAAATTTATCACCACAGGAGGTATTTTTATGTCAGTATGGGATCTTTTTAAAAGGAAGAAAAAGAAACCGGAAAAGGTTGATCCTGCTGCAAATTTAAATCAGGAAACGGAAGCAAAGCCTGCCGCCGAAAAGGCGGAGCTTGAAACACATGAAAAGGCCGAACGTGAAGCACGTGAAAAGGCCGAACGTGAAGCACGTGAAAAGGCCGAACGTGAAGCACGTGAAAAGGCCGAACGTGAAGCACGCGAAAAGGCCGAACGTGAAGCACGCGAAAAAGCCGAACGTGAAGCACGCGAAAAAGCCGAACGTGAAGCGCGTGAAAAGGCCGAACGTGAAGCGCATGAAAAGGCCGAACGTGAAGCACGCGAAAAGGCCGAACGTGAAGCGCGTGAAAAGGCCGAACGTGAAGCGCGTGAAAAGGCCGAGCGCGAAGCGCGTGAAAAGGCCGAGCGCGAAGTACGTGAAAAGGCCGAACGTGAAGCACGCGAAAAGGCCGAACGTGAAGCGCGTGAAAAAGCCGAACGTGAAGCGCGCGAAAAAGCCGAACGTGAGGCACGCGAAAAGGCTGCTGCCGAAAAGAGTTCGGGCAAAAAGAAAAAGGAAGGTTTCTTCTCAAAGCTCATGGGCGGGCTTAAAAAGACCCGTGACACACTGTTCGGCGGGCTGTTTGTTGAAAACGGCGAAAAAATCGACGACGAGTTTTATGAAGAGCTTGAAGAAGCAATGATAATCTCGGACATGGGCATGGCGACGACCGAAAAGCTGCTTGGGCAGCTCCGTTCGAAGCTGCGTTCAGAGGGTGTTCACACACGCACGGAAGCAAAACAGGTCATGATATCCCTGCTTGCGGATTGTATGCGGCCGGAAGACGGTTTTCTTGACGGCGTGAACAAAGCCGTTATTCTCGTTGTCGGCGTCAACGGCGTCGGAAAAACGACTTCAATCGGCAAACTTGCCGCAATGTACAAAGCGGACGGACGTTCCGTGATGCTTGCCGCCGGCGACACCTTCCGCGCAGCCGCAGCAGAGCAGCTCACAATTTGGGCCGAACGCGCCGATGTTCCGATCGTTAAGCACGGCGAGGGTGCAGATCCCGCCGCCGTTGTGTTTGATGCAATTGCATCATTTAAGGCAAAGAATTGCGATATTCTCATCTGCGACACCGCCGGAAGACTGCACAACAAAAAGAACCTTATGACGGAGCTTGCAAAGATCCGCAAAGTTATCGGCAGAGAGCTTCCCGATGTTCCGGTTGAGGTTCTGCTCGTGCTTGATGCAACCACCGGACAGAACGCAATTGCGCAGGCAAAAGTCTTCGGTGAAAACTGCGGACTTACCGGTGTTGTGCTGACAAAGCTTGACGGCACGGCAAAGGGCGGCGTCAGCGTTGCGGTGAAAGATGAGCTCGGGCTGCCCGTGCGCTTTGTGGGCGTCGGCGAAGGTATTGACGACTTGCAGCCGTTTGATGCGGATGATTTTGCAAAGGCATTGCTTGGGTGAACAACTGAGTAAAGTTCATTGATATCGGCATAATGAAAAAGAACCTGTTGCGGCAGGTTCTTTTTTTACAAATCGCATCTTGCTGCGAAGTTTTGCAGGCAGAAAAACACAAATAGGACACCCCGAACGGAATGCCCTACAGGTAAGTATAGTTTTAGCTTTCAGCATTCAAGCGGAGCGGGAAAAGTTATGCTTCCTCGTCCATCTTGATAATCTGCTCGCCGTCATAGTAGCCGCAATGCTTGCAGACCCTGTGTGCCAGCTTCTTTGCGTGGCACTGGGGGCATTCTACGATAGCGGGGACGCTGAGCTTCCAGTGAGCCCTGCGCTGATCACGCCTTGCTTTCGATGTTTTTCTCTTAGGTACTGCCATTTTCTACACCTCCTCTTCATTATTGAGCAGTTGTGCGAGTTCTTCAAGGGAGGCGAAGTTGGCATTCTTCACCGTTCGTGAACACGAACACTGCATTAAATTCAAATCACAGCCGCAAACGGGACAAAGCCCCTTGCAGTCCGGCTTGCACAGCCCGTAAACAGGCGCATTCAGAACAAGCAGATCAAGAATCATTTTGTCGAGTTCGAGTGTTTCGCCGAAGAACGGATAACACTCCGCCTCGTCCGCCTCTTCTTCCGAAGCTTTGATAAACCGCTCCGAAAAATCGATACTGAAACCCTGCTTAAATTCCTTGTTGCATTTTGTGCAATGCATGAGCAGTTCGGAACTGAGCACACCCGAAACGCTGAACCCTTCGCCGTCGAAAGAGCTGCGAACGTCAACGCTTAGGGGCATTGTGAAAACGAGCTTGTTTCCGCCGAACGAAATCGGCTCAAGGCTCTCTTCCAAATGCCTGTCGGTAGTTTTGCCTATCGACTTTAGTTCTTCAGCAACATTAATCTGCACAAAATACTCCAATCCTGACGGTGTACAATGCAACCTTTCATATTTTATATGTCCGGAGCCGTATTGTCAACAGTTTTTTGCATAAATTCAAAATATAATGCCGACCGGCGGCCCAAACCGCGCATTCTCCGCCTTATTTTGCGAGACGAGCGGTGTCCTTTGCGATCATAAGCTCTTCATCGGTGGGGATGACAAAGACTTTAACCTTGCTGCCGGGCTTGGAAATTTCGACATTTTCGCCGCGCGGGCAATTGCGATTCAGCTCAAAATCGACTTCAACGCCGAGGTAATCAAGGCCGTTCAGGATGCGCTCACGCATTCCCTTGTCGTTTTCGCCGACGCCTGCGGTGAACACGATTGCATCAACGCCGTTGAGTGCCGCGGCATATGCGCCGATGTATTTTTTGACCTTGTATGCAAAAGTCCGAAGCGCAAGCTCTGCACGCTCGTTGCCCTCTGCCGCTGCTGCGCCGAGGTCGCGGAAATCGCTGGACACGCCGCTGATGCCGAGCATACCGCTCTTTTTGTTCATGTAGTTGTCCATGCCCTTTGCATCAAGGCCGAGTTTCTTCATCAAATAAATGACGATCGCGGGATCCATGTCGCCGCAGCGAGTGCCCATGGGAACGCCTTCAAGGGGCGTCAGGCCCATGCTTGTGTCGATGCACTTTCCGCCCTTAACTGCGGAAATTGACGAACCGTTGCCGAGGTGGCAGGTGATGATTTTTGTTTTCTCTGCGGGCTTGCCGAGCATTTCGATCGCGCGGAGAGTTACATAGTTGTGGGAAGTGCCGTGGAAACCGTAGCGGCGAACCATGTTGTCAGTGTATGCCTCATAGGGAAGACCGTAGATGAAAGCTTCCTTGGGCATTGTTTGATGGAACGCAGTGTCGAAAACGCCGACCATTGGAGTGTTGGGCATGATTGCCTTGCATGCGCGGATGCCCATGAGATTTGCCGGGTTGTGCAGGGGTGCAAGATCGTTAAGGCTCTCGATGGTTTCAAGAACTTCATCGGTGAGCAGAACGGATTCGGCAAATTTTTCGCCGCCGTGAACAACGCGGTGACCGACTGCGTCGATCTCGCTCATGTCTGAAATAACGCCGTGCTTTTCGTCAACAAGCGCATCAAGAACGAGTTTGATGGCGTCGGTGTGATCTTTCATGTCCTGAACAAGTTCAAAAGGCTCCTTGCCGGCGGGTTTATAAGTCAGCTTGGAGTTTTCGATGCCGATTCGTTCGCAAAGGCCCTTTGCAATAACATCGCCGGACTCAACGTCGATAAGCTGATACTTAAGGGACGAACTGCCCGCATTGATAACAAGAATTTTCATAACAAGTCTCCGAATGGATTAATTTTGTATCTCTGCCGCCGTCAAAAAACATTGACGGCAGCACTGAAATGTATTATAACATAATAAGGTGTTTTTTGCACACCGCAAAAAAATATAAAATGGAGCAAGAATGAAAAACATTGGCATCGTTGCCGAATACAACCCGTTTCATAACGGACATGCGTATCACATTGAGCAGGCGCGGAAGATTGCCGGCGGCGGAAGTGTGATAGCTGTTATGAGCGCAAGTTTTGTCCAGCGCGGTGAACCGGCCGCGTTCGACAAATTCACCCGAACCGCCATGGCTCTTCAGGGCGGCGCGGATATGGTGCTTGAACTTCCGGACATTCTTTCCCTTTCATGCGCGGAGCGTTTCGCCCTCGGCGGAGTTCGCATACTTTCGGCAAGCGGCATTGCGGACAGGCTGTGTTTCGGCAGTGAAAGCGGGGATATCGATGCGCTGCGCAGGGCTGCCGATTCCAAACTCTCCGGAGACGAGCTGTCATCCGCGCTGAGCAGCGGATTATCCTACCCTGCCGCCGCTGCAAGGCAGCTCCGTGCACACGGCATCGGTGTCGGTTCAAACAATCCGAATGACGTTCTCGGCATTGAATACATTCGCGCTCTGAACCGCATAGCCCCTGCAATTCGACCTTTTGCCGTTCGCCGCATCGGCTGCGGATACAACGAAAACACTCTGCCCGAAAACTATGCCTCGGCTTCTGCCGTTCGCAGCGCGCTTTTGCATTTGACCGATTCCGAAAATATATGCCGCAGGGACGTACTCTCCGCAATTTCCGGCAGCGTTCCTCCGTTCGTTCTTCTTGAAATACAAAAGCAGCTTTCCGAACAACGTGCACCCGCCGCTCTTTCAGGGCTTTCGCAAGCCGTCCTTTATCGGCTGCGCTGCATGACGGGCGATGAACTCAGCCGCATTGCGGACGTTTCGGAAGGGCTTGAAAATCCGATACTTCGCGCCGCGAAATCAGCTTCAAACATTGCGGAACTTCTCGACGCCGTGAAAACAAAACGCTACACGCTTGCAAGACTGAAGCGGATACTTTTTAACGCACTGCTCGGAATCACGCGTGAGCAGCAGGAGCTTGCCGCGTATTCGGACGATGCGCTGTATATTCGAGTACTCGGCATTCGGCAGAGCAAGCTGCACCTGCTTTCCGAGTTACAGGAGAATGCGGCTCTGCCGATCGTTCTGCGCCGTTCCGATGCGGAATCGCTTCCGTTCAACGCAAAGCAAACGCTTGAACTGACACGGAGAGCCTCGCTTATCCGCGCCCTCGCCTGCCCCGGCAACGCATCCTGCCGCGATGACTTTTCGCACAGACTTGTTATCATTTGAATGCATTGCGAGTTCATATCTGCCGCATTTACCTCATATGCTCGTTATATGAGGTATTTTTTTGTTGCTGTCACAGCAATTCTTTGTTTTGGACTCGTGCTTTTCGGTCCGCAGGCGGCAGCGGGCGCGGCGGATGGCTTTGAGCTTTTTATAAGCTGCGTTTTTCCCTCGCTGTTCCCGTTTTTTGTTTGCGTTGCGCTGCTTAAGGGGCTCGGCGTGTTCGGCGTGAAGAGCGGCCGTGTCGGTGCCGCAATATTTAAAATATTTGCAGTATCATTAATTTCCGGAACACCCACAGGGCCGATGCTTATCGGTTCGGTGCTGCCCGAAAGCACTGAATTGAACTATAAAAAGCAACAGCTGAACAATGAATTGCGGAGTGCGCTTGCCGCACTTACAAACCTTGCAAGCCCTGTTTTTATTGCGGGAGCGGTTTGCAGCCGCATGTTCGGCTTTCGCGAACGGAAAGCCGCACTTCTGCTTGCATTCTCCCATTACGGTGCAGCTGCGCTGTCGGTCAGCCTGCTTATGCTGCTTGCCTCCGCTCTCAACTGCAAATTCCGTCCCGCGGCGGATTCCCAAAGCCGCATTCGCGCGGCCGCAGTTTTTCCGAAAGCCGTTCGTGAATCGGTAAATTCAATTCTGCTTGTGGGCGGAACGCTCGTATTTTTTGTTGTTGCGGTTCGGCTGCTTGAAGCAAGCGGAATCGTGTCTCTTCTTGGGCTGAACGAACTGCAAAAAGGCACGCTGTTCGGACTTTTGGAAATGACAAACGGGATAAAAATCCTTTCGGCGGAGCCTGTGTCGCGGCTTTCTCTCGTTCTCACCTGCGGACTTATGTCCTTCGGGGGACTTTGCATATTTCTTCAGACCTGCGGAGTTGTGAATCTGCGCCCTGTCGGGTATTTCGCGGCAAAGCTTATCCATGCGCTTCTTTCGGCGGCTCTCTGTGCGGCAATGTACCCATTGTTTTTTTCAAACGCCGCGCCGGTATTCATTTCGACGGCGGAATCTGCGGCTATTGCCGAAAACATAATGACGACTGCACAAATCGCACTGCTATGCCTGTTTTCTTCCTGCATATCCGCACTCGCGGCCGTGTTTGCCGTCAAAAGCACGAGGACATGAATTAACAAAGAGTATATGCAAAAAAGGCAGTCGCAGCCGCCCGCAATGAAGCGGACGGCTGTTACGACCTGCCCTTGATTTTATTATACAATTTCGGCACATTCGCCTGCTCGGAACTCATTCCGTTTTCACAGCATTCAAAAACCGAATCAGGCACATTAAGCAATGCCGAAAGGCTTATTCAGCATCATCATCCTCGAAATCATCCTCTTGGGAGGCTTTCTTTTTGCGTTTGAACAGATTGCCGAAAATATTCCATCCCGATGCGTCATCGTCCTCATCTGCATCGCCCGCTTCATCCGCAGCTTCGTTTTGAGCGGGAGCGGACTGCGGGCGGGGCTGTGCGCCGGTCGTTGCCGCAGGGCGCGCATCAAGAGCTTTCCTGTCCGCCTCAATTGCGGAATAATACCGTTCAAGATAATCCATCAATTCCGCAAGCACGCTGTCCGCACTGAGTTTTGCATTGCTGTAGACTTGGTTGGAACGCAAAACGGTTTTGCGGCGAAGTTCCTCGGCGCGCTTCTGCGCTTCAAGCGTTACCTCACTTTCGCTGACAAGGCGTTCACGGGTTGCATTTGCTTCTTCAATAATATCACGTGCTGCATCTTTCGCCCTTGCAATGCAGTCTTCATAGTAGCTGTTGCCCTGCTCCGTCTTTTGCTTCAGGTAGTCATCACCCTCGGCAACGCGGGATTCGTAGTAGTCATCCGCTTCGCCCGTTTTATTCTCAAGGTAGGTATCACCCTCGGCAACTTTGTTGTCGTAGTATGTGTTGGCATCGGTTTCCATCTGCTCGGCATCGATCCTTGCTTTTTCGACGGTGTCCTGTGCAATGCGGTCGGCGTCTGCTTTTGTTGCATTCGAATACTCGTCGGCTTCAAGCATGATCTTGTTTGCTCTTGCAAGCACATCGTTCGCCTTGCGGACATTCTCCGGCAGGCAGCTCTTGATTTCAACAAGTATTCCTGCTATTTCGTCAGCGTTAACAATTCTCCGATCCGCGCTGCCGAATCTCGGTATCTGGCTGTTATCGATCAGCTCAATAAGCTCATCAATGCGCCCTTCAATAATCTTATCGTGATGTGCCATGGTGTTTTATCCTTTCAAATGGTTTTTTATTATATCTGTGTTCATAATCTCCCGCAATTGCTCCGCACATGAATTTGCGGCAAAAGGCAAAACCGTTCTTCCGATAAGGGAGCTACAGCGTTTTAAGTTTTTCCAATCGCAACAGAATATCGTTAAAGCTTATAATTCTGAAATCTGCACTGCCGAGTTTCGGTGCGGGACTGCAAAAAATCGCATCTTCGGCTTTTTTCGCTTCGACGAGCAATTTATCATTGCCGGAAGCTGCGGCAATTTCTTTCAGGATGTTGAATTTTTCTGTGACGGCACCGGTTTCAACGACTCTGCGGTCTTCACCGCCGAATGCAGGGGTGCGGCTGTTATCGATAAGCTCAATAAGCTCATCAACGCATTCTTCAATTATCCTTTCCTGTTGAATCAAAATATGTATCCTTTCCAACGCTTATCAGTCGTTCATTCTTTTAAAAATCCCGTTTTCGGCATTCGGCACAAGATCCTCAATGCCGATATTGATATCCATAAGCTGCCTGACAAGGCTTGAGCTTATGTGGCAGTATTCGGGTTTTGAAAGCAGAAATACCGTTTCGATTTTTGAATCAAGCTTTTTGTTGACGGCTTCGAGCATACGCTCGTATTCGACATCCTGCCCGCTTCTTATCCCGCGGACTATGCAATCCGCGCCGACAAGCCTGCAATGCTCAACAAGCAGCCCTTCAAAATGCGCAACGCGCACGTTGTCAATGCCGCGTACGGCATCGCGTATCAGTTCAAGCCGCTGTTCAAGCGAGAAGCGAGGAAGCTGCTTGCCCGGGTTCGGACAAACGGAAACATAAAGCGTTTCGAAATGGGTGCTTGCACGGCGAACAATATCGAGGTGCCCGACGGTGAAAGGGTCGAATGTGCCCGCAAAAACAGCAACGCTCACGATTGTTCCTCCCTTTGTTCCGAGTAGATGATTTTTGTAACTGCCGCATCACCGTATTTATGCGTTTTTCCGCACGAAATATTCGGGCAGTTGAACTGCGGCGGACGCTTGAATGCGTGCTCCGCAAGGATTATGCATCCATCCTCAAGAAGATTCAGCCTTACAAGCTCATTCACCGCGCGGGAATAAAAATCGGATTCATACGGAGGATCAAGCAAAACCAACGAAAAGCGGCGTTTTTCTGCGGAAAGCAGCGGAAGCAGCGCAAACGCATCTCCGAAAAGCACCTCGCTTCTGCCGCCGAAGCCAAGAGCCTCTACGTTGTGTTTAATTACCTGTATTGATTTTTTGTCGCTGTCGCAAAAGACGCAATGCGCTCCCCCGCGGGAAAGTGCTTCAAGCCCAAGGCTGCCGCTGCCGGAAAAAAGATCCAATACCTGTGTGTTTTCAATATCGAACTGAATCATGCCGAACATGGCTTCCTTCACCCTGTCGAGAGTCGGGCGCGTGTTTCTGCCCTCCGGTGCATCGAATCGCCTGCCGCGAGCCGAACCTGCAATAATACGCAATTTCAATCCTCCGAATATAACATACTGATTTTACCACTGTCGAAGGGTGAATTTCAACCCCCGATGCAGTATTTTCGGACAAAATCCGAATTATTTTTCCGTTTAACGCATTTTCTGTTTTTGCGTTCAGCCCTTTTTGAACAAAGCACCGGGAAGTGCAACGCAATCAAGGGGCATATCGTGTTCCTCAACGGGAAGGCTTTCGCAAAGTTGGAAATCGTACCCGACGCCGACCGTGAATGCGCCCGTTTTCTTCAACAGGCGGTCGTAATATCCGCCCCCCTGTCCCAGCCTTCCGCATTCCTTTGTGAATGCCACGGCGGGAACGATAATAAGATCGATATCCTCTGCAAAGACCTCGGTTGAATCCTCCGGCTTCGGTTCAAGAATGCCGTAGCTGCCGCTGACAAAAGAATCCGCACCGTTATTCGGAACAAAAAGACGCAGTCCGCCGTTTTCAATGCAGAGCGGGAACGCAATGCGCTTGCCCGCAGCCTTTGCACACTCAATAAGCGGCATCGGATCAAGCTCGTTTTTTGCCGGCATATATGCCATCAAAAGCCCTGCGGAATTGAACTCCGGCAAAGCCCTGACCTTTTCGGCAACGGCAAACGAAGCTTCACGCACCGTCTCCGCATCGAGCGCCCTGCGCATTGCGCGCATTTGCTTCCTAATGCCCGCCTTTATTTCGGCAGCGCATACACCGGCTGCATTTTCTTTCTTTTCAGCTGTGTTCTCATTTTTTATCATAGTCTTTCACCGTCTTTCGCATCGAATTTGTTTTTGTTACAGTTCATCATGCACAATTCGGCCGTTTATCAGCGTCATCGCGCAGCGGCTGCGAAAATCGAAAGGATGGCCGTAAAAAACCGCAATATCCGCATCCTTGCCGACTTCCAGCGAACCGACGCGGGAATCTATGCCCGCAATGCGTGCAGCGTTTATGGTTATTGCCTCCAGGGCTGCATCCTCCGGCAAACCTTCCCGAACGGCAAGCGCGGCGCAAACGGGCAAATACTGTATCGGAACAACGGGGTGATCCGTCATTATTGCGAATTTTACTCCGTTATCGAAAAGAGTTCTTGCGGATGTCAGGCTGCGGTTGCGAACTTCGGGTTTGCTGCGCTCATGCAGCAGCGGGCCGATGATAATCCCCGCATTCAGCTCATCGATGCAGGGTTTTATGCGGTCGATTATCATGTAACCTTCGGTAAAATGATCCAGCGTGATTTTAAGGTTGAACTCCTTTGCAATGCGCAGAGCCGTCATTATATCGTCCGCACGGTGCGCATGAATTTTGAGCGGAAGCTCACCGCGCACAACGGGCAGCATTGCTTCGAGTGAATGATCGATTTTCGGAGGTTTTTCGCTCTTTTGCTTTGCGTCTTTAATGCTTCTGTCATATTCAAGCGTATCGAGCAAAGTCCCGCGCAGCTGTGAGGCAATCGACATTCTTGTGTAAAAAGTTTTTTGTGCGCTGAAAACGCGCTTTGGGTTCTCTCCGAATGCAGCCTTCATTGCGGCAGGGAATTTTATCGTCATATCCTCTATGCCCCTGCCGAACGTTTTCATTGCAACGAACTGACCGCCGATAACATTTGCGCTGCCGGGGCCTGTCACAACGCTTGTTACGCCGCCGGCACGAGCCTCCGTAAAGCAGTTGTCAAACGGGTTTATGCCGTCAATCGCGCGCAGTTCGGGAGTTACGGGTTTATAAGAATCGTTGCCGTCCGCGCCCTCGGATCCTATGCCGTCCTCCCACATGCCGATATGGCAATGTGCATCCACAAACCCGGGAAGCACAAAACATCCGCTGACATTTATCTCTTCCGCATTCGGATAATCAAGATTCACGCCCATTGCATGAATCTTTCCGTTTTCAATTGCAATATCCCCCTCGTAGGGTTCTCCGACCATCGGAATTATTTTTCCGTTTTTTAATATTTCCATTGTTTTTCCTTTTTTGCTTATTTATTCACATGAAATCGGTATTAAAATCAATTGCGGTGTTCCGTGATGCCCGCAGTTTTTTCGATTGCGTCCAAAACGTCCCCCGCCGTTAATGCGCGTTCATGCAGCAATTCAAGTGCGGACTCCGCCGAGCTGCCGAGAATATATGCACCTGCCGATGCCGCATCGAAAGGCTCCAGACCCTGCGCCAGCAACGCCGTGATAATTCCCGTCAGGACATCGCCGCTGCCGCCCTTGGCAAGCCCGGGATTGCCGGAAGCGTTGTATCTCAGTCTGCCGTCCGGATGCGCTGCCACCGAGACCGCTCCTTTAAGCAGAACGATGCACCCGAATGCTTTTGCCGTGTTTTCGGCAAATCCCGCAGGGTCACGCAGCACATCTTCGATTGATTTTCCCGTCAGGCGCGCCATCTCGCCGGGATGCGGAGTCAGCACATGCCGCAGGGAAAGCAGTTTTTTCAACTCATTATCAAGATTATTCAGTCCGTCGGCATCTATAACGGCCGGTTTTCCGCACGAAAGCACGGTGCGAAGCTTTTGCTTAATCGATGCATCGCCGCCCGACCCGCAGCCTATGCCGAAAGCCGTTGCCCACTGTACAAGGCTCTGAATGTCCTCATCCGCCACTGCCATAATCTCGGGGCGGGAAGCAAACATGTGCATAATATCGCGCGGAACAAACGCTTTCGTCAACCCCGCGCCCGCACGCAAAGCCGCAGATGCCGCCATAACAGCCGCGCCGCCCATGCCGGGACTTCCGGCCGCAATCGCCGCTTTTCCGAAAGTTCCCTTGTTTGAAACAAGTTTTCTTTTCGGCAGCAGGCTGCGAACAAACTCTTCGTCAATAAGCTGTTCTTTTCGCAGCAGGGCAGCGTGTTCCGCATCCGTGATTCCGATTTGTGCAACGGTTATTTTTCCTACACACTCACGTTCATGAGTGAGCAGCATTCCGCGCTTTACGGCGACAAAAGTCACCGTTTCATCCGCACGGAACACCGCCGGGCGCTCCGAATTCGGTTCCGAGCCTCCGCACTCCCCCGTGTCGCCGTTTATTCCGGACGGAATATCCACCGCAATGCGGCAGGCAGGAAGAGCGTTTGCCCTTTCAATCGCCGTTTTAAAAACACCGCTCGGCTTTCGGTTCAACCCTGTGCCGAAGACAGCATCAACGATTATATCCGATTCCCGGCAGGTATTCAACCTGTTAATGTCGTTTGAAAGCGGCAGACCGAGATTTATCGCAATTTGATAATTCAGTTCGGCACTGCTGCGCGGCAACGCAGCCGATTGTTCATCTTTTTTGTTCTGTATCGGCTCAAAAAGCAGAATTCCCTCCGCATTGTACCCCTCCGCCGTCAAAATTCGGAGCAGCGCAAGTCCGTCCCCTCCGTTGTTGCCCGGACCGATAAGTATGAACACGCGGCTGCCGTTTTTACGCCCTGCCGTATGCTTTTTTATGCTCTGTGCAACTGCGTTTGCCGCATTTTCCATCAGAACCGCATCGGGTATGCCGATCTTTTCCGTCATATTTTTGTCGCAGCTGCGCATCAATGTCGTTTTGGATACGTTAAGCATAAATTCTGTCCTTTGTGTCGTTTTGTTCCCCGTACTGATTTATTCGGGCATGCGTTCTGCCGTTCGGACGGACACATCCGCAGCATCCACCGTTTTTGTTTCTCCGTTCGGAAAAGCGGCGATCAGTCTGCCGTGTTCATCGATTCCCTCCGCAAACGCCTTAACCTTGCTGCCGTCCGTGCCGTGAATCGTGATTTCCTGATTCAATGTTGAACAGTTATTTATGTAATCCCACAGGATACGGTCTTTCTCCCCCTGTTTCAGCATGTTAACACGTTCATGCACATGTTCGGCAATGCAGGCTCCGAGTTCATTCACATCGGTTACTGCTCTCGTTTCGATAAAAAGCGAAGTTGCCCGCTGCATCCATGCATCCGACACTTCAGCGGCATTCACGTTCATGCCGATTCCGATAACGGTCATTGTCCGCGTTCCGTTCTTAACAAGCTCAGCAAGTATTCCGCAAAGTTTTTTCTGTCTGAACAGAATATCATTCGGCCATTTTATCCGTACATCCGCTGCGTCGGCTTTTGACCGTTTTTTTGAAGACAGGAGCAAACCGAGCGAATCGAGCACTCCGAGTGCCGCCGCAAGCGTAACCAGAGGAATATCCTCCGCCGCAATATCCTCAGCATCACAGGCAATGCTCATCAGCAGTGCTCCCGATGTGTTTTCCCATTTTCTGCCGCGTCTGCCGCGTCCTCTCGTTTGTCGTTCCGCAATCAATACGGTTCCGTCTTTCAACACGCCGTTTGCAGCGCGCCGCTTCAGCTCCGCATTTGTGGAATCCGTTTCATGCACCGTTTCTGCCTTCCGTATGCTGTGCATTTTAAAACAATTCACAGAGCCTGTCCGACCGTTTTTGTCATTCTTCATCATCTGCACCGTTTTCGGCCGAACGGAACGAAAACTCGATTTCATCTGGTATTTCATCGGAATTTCCTGTCTCTTCGGCATTTTCCGCAAGCTCCGAAAGCACCGTTTTTACATCGTCAAACGCATACCCGCACGAAACAAGCCTTGAACCCGTTCGACGCAGTCTTTCTTTGAGAGGAAGGTTTGAATACTGCCTGAAATACTTGCTTCCGACAACGGCGGCGTTGGAAAGCTCCGTTTCGTCCGAAACGGCGGATAGAGCCTCGTCAATAACCGCACTTTCAACAAAATGCTCCCTCAGCTGTCTGCGCAGTTTTCCTCTGCTGACCGGTTTTGTGTTGAGGCGCGATTCAATAAAATCACGGGCAAATTTTTCATCGTTCAAAAGCCCGTTGTTTCGGAGCTTGTCAATTGCCGCCATGATTTCGCCTTCGGAATAATTGCATTCATCCAGTCTGTTTTCAACCTCGCGAACCGTTCGCGCTTTCGGCGTCAGGAAATACAAGGCTTCATCGTATGCTGATGCGCCTTTCGCTTTTTTTGTTCTCTGCTCTTTTATGTTTTTAGGTATTCTTTGCTTTTTCTGCATATCAGTGTCTCCGCCTGTTTTTTAATTAGGTTTTCATCCCGTCACATTGTGTACGGTTTCGTCCACGGTGCTGCATTGGGCATTTTCACAGTCCGAATCGAAACGATCCGAGTCGGACTGATCCGGTTGGTTTTTTACGAACCGCACTATGCCGTTTGCGGGCATCGATGCATCTCCCCACTCTTCGCCAAGTGTTTTTATTGTTATTCTTTTCTCGTCAATCAGGATGTTTTTAATGAATACGGAGGAGAAAAACCGAATTTCCTCCGCGCACTGTATCGGAATATCGGCGGCATGAGCAAAAAAACCTGAAATTTGAACGCCTGTAACGCCCAAAAGCTCGCATTCGAGCTGCGCACACCTAAACTCTTCCCTCAGCTCGTCGTACGCCGTTTTGAAATCGTCAAAACAGCCTGCACGATTCATATGCGGCATGAGGCTTTCGCTCCATCCGTTTTCACCGATGCGGTTTATCTCCTCGCGAATCATTTCCAGTCTGCTGTAAACATCGTTTCGGGTTGCCTCCGCCGTTTTCCTGTTTTCGGCAATGTATCTGCGAACAGCTCTTTCCATTCGTTCGCTTCCGTTTCTCAGCTGCATCCACAATGCATCGTAAATCGCATTTTCAAACCTGACGGCATCAACGATTATTTTGCCGTTTTCACAATAAAACCTGATTTCAGGCTTGTACGGAGAGGCAATATTGACCGTTTGCAAAACTGTTCCGAGGCCGACGGGCAGGATGTTTGCAAACATAAATCTGTGCCCCGCTTCCGCCTTTTCCTTTCTTTGTCTGTTGATACGCGCTGCATACAGCCGAAGGTAATTCGGAACGATTGCGGGATAGGGTGCAAACCCGTCTTTTTCCTCAATGCCGAAATATCTGTTGTTTTCGACCATTGCATACACGTTGTGACGCGTAAGCGGCTTGGCATCGGCTGTATCCTGTCCGTTTTCATTCCTGATATCCGCCAAAAGCCTGTTCGCTTCCTTTGCAATTTCGATAACACCGGTTCCGTGCCTGTACATTTCAAATATCTTCCGCACAACAACGGACTCAGCGGGATCCGCAATCGGTGCTCCGTTTTCGAATCTGTATCCGAACGGCACCGGCATTGCGTATTTCGCCCCGGGGAAAGGCTCCGTCCGCACTTGTGCCGATTGACTTTCCCCGGCATATTTCCGTTCCCATTCATCGCCGCAGCTGTAATAGGATTTTATTGTATGGAGAATCAGCTTTCTTTCATCCGCAACCGGGCTTCCGCCTTCAAAAACGATCGTCAGCCCGTTTCGTACAAGTTTTTTATGCATTGCAAGCCGTTGTATCTCCGAATTGCCGAGGCAGGCATAATTGCGAACGAGGAGCGTTGTCGGCTCCCTATACACGGCCGAATCGGCATACATGTTCAGCATAATTGTCCGCCCATCCTGTCGGTCAAAAATTACATGCTCTATTGACATTTCATGTTTTTCGGCAAATTCCCGCGCCGACTCGATAAGGCTGTCAGCCTCGCTTTTGCTTCCGCATCTGAAATACAAATCCGCCATTGTTATCCTGCCTCCGATACATTGCACGTTTGGAATTGCAATTACTCCGAGCGATACGGTTTCAGCAGAAAGGTTTAAGCCTGTGTTTTCCGCAATCCCCGTTCGGAACACGCTTAACTTCATTTGCTGACTGTTCAGCCTGCCGTTTCGCTTGCGGCAGCCGATTTCCGCTTTATTCTTCCGTTCCGAATTCTTCAAACAGAATGTCGAACATACAGGGTCCCATGTTAAGATAACGTTTGAAGAATGCTGTCTTGTCTCCGTCGCTGCGATGATTCACGCTTTCGTAAATCTTGTTTGTGTACACATAGCCCATTGCATAGTTGAAGAAATACAGCGGCATATCAATTGAATATTCGTATATAACATCGATGTATTCCTGCTGATCAAGCCCGAACGACTTCAGGTAGTCGCCGATATCTTCCGTTGTCCAGCCTTCGCAGTTGACCTTGATGCTCACATATGCAGGAATAAGAATGTTTGCAAGCACACTTTCGTATTCCCGCAGCGTGCAGCCGCCCACTCCGTATTTCTCGCTGATACCTGAGATAAAAAGCTCCGAAAAAACAGCCCATCCCTCGGAATAGCCCGTGGGCGCGCACAGCTGCTGCGAAAGGGGCAGTCCGTCGAGGCTGCGGAAATACTGAGTTTGGTAAAGATGCCCCGGGAAGCATTCATGTGCAAGCGTGAAGAGCATTGTGTCGTCCTCCGCCGTCGGGTTAAGCAGAACGACATTCCTTGTCGGATCATCGAATGCGGAAATCATATATGCGGCAGGGCTGAAATCCTCCGCAACGGCATCAGGAATCGTGACGTATTGAATGCTTTGTTCCGGAATCTGAGGATAGATTCCGTCGATAAGCTCCTTAAGATATTCAACATCCTTTTCAACATTGCCGGACGTCATATTCTTTTCGTAATCTTTCATTGCATTCGAGTCGGTGAGAATGATTTTCACCAATTTAGCGTAAACACTCGAAATGCTTTCACTGAGTTCATCGGCCATTGACGAATACTCGGCATTGCAGGCGGCATTTGATTTTATTGCGGCAGCATAGTAATCCTTTGCATCAACACCGCGCATGCACGCACCCGCAAAGGAGCCGCACTGCGGGCGAAGCTGTTCAAGAGTGTTCGCAAGGCTTCTGTATGCCGGCAGCAATTCGTTGATAATGCTGTTTCTGCTGCGTTCGAGCAAAGCTGTTTTTTGCTGTTCGGAAATTTCGAACTCGGCACTTGCCATTTCATCTTCAAAAAAACCGATAAGAAAACAGTCATTGCCCGTTTCCGCAAACTTGATGCAGGACTCAAGAACCTTGTCCAAAGCATTTTCTGTCATAAACAGTCCTTTTGCCGCCTTTTCACGTTCAAACTGCTCTATCTGACCGATATAGCGCGGGGCATCTTCAAGCAGGAGCACATAATTTTCGGCATCCTCCGCCGAGCTGATTTCATACATCGAGAGCATCAGCGGAAGCATCGTGTGTTCGCCGTTGAACACTGTAAGCGGTTCATTGTAATAATATGCATCGGGAACAGCATGAATTTCATCAGAAAGCTTCAGATTGAGAACAAGGTTGTCGTATGCGATTCTGTTCCTGCCGGACAGCTGACTTCGGTCGATTTCGGAAAGCTTTTTGCGTATTTCGGCGTTTTCCGCAAAATCGGCAGCATCAGCCTCCTGCGAAAGCTCACCCCATCCGCGTTCAATATCCTCTTCGGCAATGCCGAAACTTGCCGCGTCCTTCACGAATTGATGAAAAGTGAGCCCTGATGAAGTAACCACAGATATAAAAACTTCACGATCCACGGCTTCGAATGCTTCGTCCGCCGCCGTCTTTTCATGCGCCGGTTCCTGCGTGGGTTCCTGCGTTTGCTGCTGCGGCGCTTTTGTCACATCGAAGTCAATATCACCGAATTTACAGGCAGCCGCAAAGAGCATGATAAAAGCAAGCAGAGCTGCCGAAAGCTTTTTTAATGTATGTGACGCTTTTTCAATGCTTTTAATTTGAATTTGTGAACAATTTTCCATGTTTCCTCCGTCGCTGTGTTATTACATATTAGTGTGTATGTTTGAGAGGCTCAAACATACTGCATCAATTGTCCGTTTTTGGCGCAATTTCGCCGAACACGTTCAATTCTGCCGTTCGAAAAAGGCGTCATCCGCACATTTTTTCCGTATCTACATTATATCAACAAATCATTGAATATTCAAGACGGGCAGCGATATCGATTATTAAAAACCGAATCCTGCTCTTAAAGCCGATGTTTGCTTATCATGTATATTCATGCGAGCAAAGCGAATACTATCCATGATAAATCAAAAAACGGAGGTTTTCACTGCAAATGAAAGCAACAGGAATAGTACGTCGAATCGACGAACTCGGCAGAGTTGTAATACCTAAGGAAATTCGAAGGACTTTGCGTATCCGCGAAGGTGATGCGCTTGAGATCTATACCGCGAAGGCGGGGTCATCCTTAAAAAATACTCTCTTGTCGGCGAACTTTGCGATTTTGCAAAGGAGTATGCCGAATCCATTCAGCAATCCGTGGGGCATATTGCAGCAATCTGCGATAAGGACACGATTATTGCAATTTCAAGTCCGCACAGGCGTGATATTGCAATCGGCTCTCCGCTTGCCGTTGACAAACCGATACACGATGACGTTGAGGCCGTTATGCAAATGCGCGAGAAGCTTAACCGCAGCACTGCCAACGGCGACGCAATGATCGGAATCACTCAGAATGATGAACAAGGGCGTGCATACACCGCCCAACTCATTATTCCGATTCTTGCCGCGGGCGATGCCATCGGCGCCGTCATGCTTCTTTCAAAAGAGCCCGGCGCGGTAATCTCCCCGACAGACGTTAAAGTTGCGGAAACCGCCGCAAACTTCATGGGTAAGCAGCTGGAAAACTGAGCCGGGTTCAAAATTCAATTCTTTTTTCAGTCAAAAACACGCCCGCGGATTATGCTGTTCGTTATAAACCGACGAAGCATCATGAAGCGGGCGGCTGAGCAATTGACGAAAAGTATTCTTCAATCGTCCAATCCGGAAGGCGTACAATGCGATTCAGCAGGGTTATTCCATCGTATGAAGTGCCGAACTCATTCACTCCGTTGCCGTAGACCGCAATCGTTATCCCCTCCGAACCGTTTTTCTCTGCGTCCTCGCTGCCCCTGCACAACGCCGCAAAACACGGCTCATCAAACATAAGGTTTTTGCAAACAAGTTTTTTGCAGACATGGACAAAGGTTCTGCACGGAACTCCGAACGATTCGAACATCCGCATGCGCTCCGCATTCAAAGCGGCGCAAAACCGAACTTCATCTTCGCAATCCGAAAACCGGCCGGCCGGTTCCGCGATTCCCGCTGCAAGTGCATTTCTGAACTTTTCGGAAGATTTCATCCGTTTGCACAATGATTCATCCGCAGTAAAAACTCCGCGCATTCCGCGCTGCTGCAAAATATCGGTTATTGTTTCGAATGCGCCGCAGTTTTCAAAAAACAGCATTACATATCCGCCCGAGGCAGGGAGATTTCCCGAACGGATATCCGCAGGCAAAAGCGCGGCAAGCCCCATCTCCTTCATATAGTCCAAATCCGATTTGAGCAGCTCCGCACCGTCACCGTTTTCAATGTTCAGATAGGAAACGGCATAAAAGCCGACGCTTGACGGCAATGCCGACGCGGGCAGGATTCCGTTGCTGTGTACACCGCCAAACACCGTTGCCGCCAGCACTGCGGCAAGAATCACGATTGAAAATGCTGCACTTTTAAGTCTGCGTTTCATTTTCGTACATATTCCTCCTCCGTTTTCACATGGATTCGTGCCGTCATGCACATATTCGGCTTGATTTCAAAACTCATTTCATTATAATATTATGCGGATGGTTTTATTCCCGTTTCGGCCGACGCATATGTATCAATGCCGACCGTTGACAGATGAGGAGCTTAAACCGCCCGCAATGAGCTTTCGGTTTAAGAGAATTTGTTTGAGCGTTTTGTCTGTATAATATTGAAACTCTCTCGAAATGCTCTCTTGAAATACGATTTTGACGGAGGAAATGTTTATGAGATGCAGCTGTAAGAACTGCGGCGTATATATGATTCAATCCGAGGATTCACACCTCGGCTGCGTTTGCCCGGAATGCGGAAACCGCTGCACGGCCTGTCTCGGCACGAACAGCGTTATGGATCGTGAGGCAGTGCGTGCATTGAAGAGCAATCCACTGCTTGCCGATGCAATGCTTAACAGAATTATGGAACCGGAATTTGAAGATGAGGAGCAGGACTGATACTTTTTTGCCGTATCCGCCCCGCTCCGTTTATCGCCTGCTGCCCATATGGTTTGCCCACGGGAAGCGGGCGGCTCAATTTAGGATCGTTCCGATTCGGCCGTTATGCCGTAAGGGTTCGATTTTATGAATTCTATGGCCTTTTGGCGCATATGTTCGGGTTCGATTATTTCAACCTGGGAAAGATACTGCATTGTCCAATAAATAACGCCTTGGGGTGCAGCTTTAAATTTTGCAATGAAATGCCTGTCGTCAAGCTTGTAAATGCGCAGGCTTTTACCGAACTTGTCGATGATTCCGCCGATCGCTTCGTTTTTGCATTTTAAAACGATCTGCTCCGGCTCCCCGGAAAAAGCATATACAAGCTTGCGAACCGAGTCAAGGTTCACGGCCGAACGCGCAACGGCGAGTTTTTTATCGGTTATTGCTATATTCTGCATCAGGTCAATTCGGTAGTAGCTCAAACCCTCTTTGCCGTCCTTTATGCAGACAAGATAATAGTTCTGATTGTCGCAAACCATTCCGTAAGGGCTTACAACATAGGGTTCGTTTCTTCGCTTTACAAGCCGTTTATCCAACCCATATTGGTAATAATCGAAAGAAACCCTTCTCTGGCGCGAAATTGCTTCATCGAGAATGTCGATATTGTAGAACACACAGCGATTATCCGTCTTTCTGTCCGCATCCGCCGATGTAAGGTGTTTAAATCCGAACCTCTGATGAATGCTGAGAACGGATTGAAGTTTTTCAAGCAGATCCGCCGTCTGTTTTTGCGGAATGGAATGCATTGAATAAACCGCATCCGTCATCAGCCGCACTTCGGACGGTTCAAACAGTCTTGAACGCAGGTAATAGCCTTTGCCGTTCTCTTTATACACCGAGATGTCATATCCAAGTTCAATAAGTGTGTCCGCCGCTCCGTAAACCGCGCGCCTGTCGATTTTCATTCCGTAGTCCTGCATGAAATAACCCGTTATATCGCTCATGGAAAGGATATGTTCTTCATCGGAATACTTTTCGAGAATTTTGTACAAACAGACGATATTTGCTCTGTCCCCGAGCATTTTTGAACCCTCCAGTGATAGTTTTGTTTATTGATGAAAACCCGCGTTATACGCAATTCCGGTATCGAGCCGCACTCGTTTACCGGCTGTTCGCATCTGCCTCCCCGAGCAGAAGGAACGCATCGCGCAGGTACTTCACAAAATGAACCTCAATGCCGTCAAAATTCTTTAAGGAAGGGATGAACGGCACAATTGCACGCCTGTATCCGAGCCGCGCACATTCCGCAACGCGGTTATACAGCCTGTCAACGGGACGTATTTCCCCCGTTAAACCGATTTCACCGATCACGACCGTGCCTTCCGGAAGCGGTCTGTCGAAAATCGAACCCGCAACGGCAAGCGTTATTGCAAGATCCGCACCCCTGTCGTCAATGCGGATGCCGCCGACAGCGTTTGTGTAAACATCCTTATCGGACACGCGGAGTCCGCCGCGCCGCTCAAGCACCGCAAGCAGCAGCATCAGGCGGTTTGTATCCATCCCCGCCGCCATCCGTCGTGCGTTTGCGAACGCCGATGTGCTGAGCAGGGATTGAATTTCAACCAATATCGGGCGGTTGCCCTCCATTATGCACGTCACCGCACAGCCTATATCGTTCCCGCCGGACACAAACAGCCCGGCCGGATTTTCAACCTCTTTCATGCCGTCGCGGCACATTTCGAATATTCCGATCTCGTTGGTTGAACCGAATCTGTTTTTGACGGCACGGAGAAGCCGCAGCGAATCATGCCTGTCGCCTTCAAAATAAAGCACGGTGTCAACCATATGTTCGAGCATTCGCGGGCCTGCAAGCGCACCTTCTTTTGTTACATGACCGATTATGAATATTGCACAGCCGTTTTGTTTTGCAATGCGCGTCAGGGCCGTTGTTGCCTCGCGGATTTGCGTTACGCTGCCGGCTGCATTGTTCAGCTCGCGGTTCATCATTGTTTGAATTGAATCGATAATAAGAAAGCGGGGTTTAATGCGATCGACCTCGCTTTCAACGGCATCCATGCTCGTTTCCGTCATTATGAGCAGTTCCGAATCGACTCCGCAGCGCACCGCACGAAGCTTCAGCTGCGCTTTTGATTCCTCTCCGGAAACATAGATGACGCCGCCTGTTTTTTTGAGATTTCCCGCCGCCTGCATTATGAGTGTGCTTTTTCCGATTCCGGGGTCGCCGCCTATCAGAACCGTTGACCCCACAACAACGCCGCCGCCGAGCACGCGATCGAACTCGCCTATGCCCGTTGTAACACGCACAGTATCGTTTTCACTCACCGAGCCGAGCGTCACCGCGCGGGAGGACGTTCCGCCCGCCGAATGTGTGCTGCGCTTTTCGGGTGCGGCGGAAACTTCGACAAGGGTGTTCCAACTGCCGCACATCGGGCAGCAGCCCATCCATTTCACTGTTTCGTATCCGCACTCACCGCAGACAAACTTTGTTTTTTCTTTCATAAAAAATCTTCCGCAGCCCTTTTTCCGATTTGCTGTGTTTGAGCGATTTTTCGGGATTTCGGAACGGCCGTATTACAGCGGCGGCAGAGCGTATTTAATTATGTCACGCTCACGCGAAGTCACATCCATCCACATCACATAACCGCCCGAAACGCCGAGAAACTGGGTATTTTCGCGCTCCGGCGTGAGCCTGTAGCTCTTCCCGTTTTCAAAAACATATATCCATACAGCCTCATCTTTGCCGTATGCAACAAAGTTCTCCGCGATGCCGAATTCAACAACGCCTTCCGCTGCGGCAACGGGTGTTCCGCTGCCGTCCCACACGTAAAGCTTTGCGGACGGACCGTGCGGGCCGTCAAGCCACGCATAATACTTTCCGTTTGTTTCGGGGTCATGGACATACACTCCCGGATAGAGCTCTCCGATTGCGGTTTCGTTTAAGCTTATGTAATTGATTGAAGAGCAGCGTGCGCGTGTGCTGTCCTCCCCCGCCCAAATAAGCTTGCCGTTCTCAAAATAAGGCATGCTTGCACCGTATCCCGAGGAATTGAAGTATTGAACCACCGTCGTTTCCTCCGTCGGAATGTGGCAGACAAATATCTTGTCCCGTTCGCTGCCCGTGCGCTCCGTCCATGCAATGTATTCATCCCAGAGCTTTATTTCCGGTTGACCGACATAAACTTTTTTGATAATCTTCGGCTCTGCACTGCTGTTTTTAAGATTGAGCGCACAGATATCTCCCCCGCCGTTTTTTTGATTTGCATCGAAATAGACAAGGTATTTTTCATTAAATACCGGATAAATCAAGTGATCGTTCCGCGCTTTTATCGGCAGTTCGGAAACCTTGCCGGTTGAAATGTTGTATTTCAGCAATGCACACATCAAAGCTTTTCCGTTCACAAGCTTTCCGGCGGAACAGATTATCTCGCCGTTAAAGCAGTACGGATCGCTCAGCCATGTGTAGGACATTCCCGCAGGAAAAACAATTTCTTTTTCCTCGTCTTCACCGACAAAAAGATCCATCGGATGCGGCGTCGGCGTCGGTTCCGGCGGAATATACGGCGTGGGCGATTCAATAAGCGGAAGTTCGATTTTAACAAGTCGTGCAGCCTTGCCAAAGAAACCGTCCGGGCGGAGCGGCGTGTCGATTTTGAAAACACCTTCAAGCACTATCATAATCAAAAGTGTCAAAATTCCGAGTGCGGCAAGCACACCCGCAATACAGCCCGCAAGCTTGAGTATCGGAGCCCATATGCTCGCACTGAAGCGTGAACGTCTGCGTTTCGAAAGAACTCTTCTTTTGTAGCCATGTTTTTTCATGCAAACATTATACCACAGTTCTGCCCGCAAGTCATTCTTTTTTTAACCGCAGCCCGAATTATTCTCTTTTATTTCAAAGCAACGAATCTGCATCTGTTTTTTCGGCAGAATTTGCAGCAAAATCATGTTTTTATGTAAATTTTGATGTTTTTTACCGACTGTATCGATTATATCCTTTACGGAATTGCTTCCGTTGTGTTATAATCCGATTGTCAATATTTTCAGCCGACGGCTGAACGGAGGTCAAAAAATGGCAAAACAAAAGAACATACCCAAAAGAAGCGAAGTCGAGAAGCAGTACACCTGGGCACTCGAAGATATTTTTGCGACCGATGAACTTTGGGAAAAGGCACTTGACGAATGCCGCGCATTCCCTGAAAAAATCGAAGCTTTCCGCGGCCGGCTTGCGGAAAGCGCAGACATGCTTTACAGCTATCTCACCTTCTGCGATGAGCTTGATGTTAAAATCACCCGCGTTGCAGAATACATCATGCGAAAATCCGATGAAGACACCGGCAACAGCTACTATAACGGTCTTAAGGGCAGGTTCATGAGCGTCTACATCAATATTGCGGGCGCATCAAGTTTCGACACTCCCGAAATTCTTGCAATTCCCGATGAGAAGCTCGCTGCTTTCATGAACGAAAAGCCCGAGCTTAGACTCTATGAGCGCAAACTTGCAAAAATCCGCAGCAAGAAAGACCATATTCTTTCCGATGCCGAAGAAAAGCTGCTTGCTGCCGCAGGAGAAATGGCAAATGCACCCGAAGAAATCGCATCGGCGTTCCGCAATGCGGACATCCGTTTCCCGAGCATTTACGATGCCGACGGCAACGAGCTGAAAGTTACGCAGGGTTCATATGTTCCCCTGCTTGAAAATCCCGACCGGAACGTCCGCAAGGCTGCATTCGAATCCCTGCACGGCACATTCGAAAGCTTCAAGAACACTTCCGCAGCGTTCCTCGACGGGCAGATAAAGCAGCTCATCTTCTATGCAAAGGCACGCAGGTACAACAGCACGCTTGAAGCAGCACTTGCCGAAACGGAAGTTCCCGTTTCCGTTTACCGCAACCTTATCGATGCAGTGAACGCAAACCTTGAGTATCTCCACAAATACATTGCTTTGCGCAAAAAGCTCACCGGTTCGGAAGAGCTTCATATGTATGATCTCTACACCCCGATCATCAGCGATGCCGATAAGGAGATTCCTTACGAAAAAGCAAAGGAAATCATCATCGAAGCTTTGCAGCCCCTCGGAGAGGATTATATCAAGGTTCTGACCGAAGGCTTCAACAACCGCTGGATCGATGTATACGAAAACGAGGGCAAGCGCGGCGGCGCATACTCTGCCGGCGGCGATCCTCATCCCTATGTTCTTTTGAACCAAAAGGATACCCTCGACAGCATGTTCACCATTGCGCACGAAATGGGGCATTCCCTTCACACCTATTATTCGATGAAGAATCAGCCCACGGCATATGCGAACTATGTCATCTTTGTTGCGGAAGTCGCTTCCACCTGCAACGAGGTTCTGCTCGTTAAGCATCTGCTTGCAAACACGACCGACAAAAAAGAACGTGCATACCTTATCAACCACTTCCTTGAACAGTTCCGCGGAACAGTGTACCGTCAGACGATGTTTGCGGAGTTCGAGCTTTGGATGAACGAACATGCCGAAAAGGGCGAAACTCTCACTGCCGACATGATGTGTGATGCATATTATGAGCTGAACAAGAAGTATTTCGGTGACGGAATGACCGTTGACAGGCTCATTTCCGTTGAGTGGGCAAGGATCCCGCATTTCTTCTACAACTTCTATGTGTTCCAGTATGCAACCGGTTTCTCCGCCGCGGTTGCAATTGCGAACCGCATTCTGACCGAAGGCAAACCCGCCGTTGAAGATTACATCAAGTTCCTCAGCGCGGGAAGCAGCATGGATCCCATCTCCGTCCTGAAGATTGCGGGCGTTGATATGACCACGGCACAGCCCGTGAACGATGCGCTTAAGCTTTTCAACGAGCTTATCGATGAAATGGCTGCCCTTGCCGAATAAGCAAAGCACCGCAAAAAAATTTTAACACCCACACCGAAGCCGAAACGGAAATCAGCCGATTCGGCTTCATTTTTTCTTGTCTGCATTTTAATTTTGCGCTGCGGATTCGGCACGGGTTCACTCTTTCGGTATTTGCGCATTTATGTTCAATTCTTCAATATTTGCGGGGCATTGCAGGTGCTTCCCGCACATCTTTCCGCGCGGCGAAAAAAAATTAAAATAGTTATACAAATTTTCTCGGATCTGTGTTATTATATAGGGGGAGAATTTGCAATGTGCGGACGGCAACATTGCACTCTTCCGCGAGTTAACGGTATTATGCATCAAAAAATTCATAATACGGAGGAAATAATGCATTTTAACGATATAATAAATGCTGTGTTGAACGGTCTTGCGGAGTTCCGCTTTCAGGACTTTATCGACATAGTTATAATAACCGTAATTATATATAAGATTATTTGTTGGACCGTCAACACCCGCGCCTACCAGTTGTTGAAGGGGCTTGCCGTTCTTTTGGTTGTTATGCTTCTGAGCGCGCTGTTCAACCTCTACACCGTGAATTACCTTTTAAACACGCTGCTTGTTTCCGGTATTGTTGTTATGGTTGTTCTTTTTCAGCCGGAGCTGCGCCGTGCGCTTGCACATATCGGAAGATTCAAATTCAACCTTGCCGGACGTGAAGTTGAAAACTCGAACGTCATTGTTAAAGAAATGACAAATGCGATGATCAACCTTTCCAAGCGCAAAGTCGGTGCGTTGGTCGTTATTGAACGTGAAACAAAACTCGACGAATATTTTCCGACGGGAACGATAGTCGATGCCCAAATCACAAGCGCATTGCTTGAGAACATTTTCGAGCCGAAGACGCCGCTGCATGACGGGGCCGTTATTATCCGCGACGGAAGGATTTATTACGCTGCATGTGTTCTTCCGCTTTTCAGCGACCCGAATGTTTCAAAGGAATTGGGCACGCGCCACAGGGCTGCTCTCGGCGTTTCAAACGTGTCCGACAGCCTGACGGTTGTTGTGTCCGAAGAAACGGGCGTTATCTCCTATGCCGAAGGCGGCAAGCTCGTGCGCTATGTTGATAAAAAAACCCTGGCAGAGCTTCTTGAAGGTGTTTTTGCGGCACCCGAACAGGAGAAAACTTTTGCATCGCTTTTCAAGAGGTTAACAAAAGATGAAACAAAGCAAAAAAAATAAACAGCCGACTAACGTTGACATTGCCGCGGCAGACGAAAGAGCAAGCGCCGCGGATACCGATGCTGCAGAAAAGAAAACGAAATGCTTTCGCCGTCCGCTTGTACGCAAGCTCGGATATCTTTTCATTTCCCTGCTTATTGCCACAACGCTCTGGGGTTATGTTTTGATGAGCGAAAACCCGGACAGGATGAAACATGTTTCCGATGTTCCGCTGAAATTCGAAGGCGGAAGCGAAGCCGACCTCCGCTCACGCGGCTTCGTTGTTCTCGGTGAAAGTCAGAACCTGCTTCCCGACGTTACCGTAACGGTCAAAACAAAACTGAACGACCTTCCGAGCTTCGGCAATTCCGCCGGCGGCGAGATTGTGTCCGCTTCAGTCAGCCTTCAGGGCATAAACGCACCCGGCGAATACGAATGCGATGTCATAGCTTCCACCACCATCGGCACGGTTTATTCGGTTGAACCGCGAACGGTCAAAATCACCGTTGACGAGCTTGTTACACGTACCATCCCCATCACATGCGCCGTGACGGGCGACTTGCCCGCCGGTTATTGGAACGGAGATGTTCAGCTTGCGGCAACAAGCATCGACATCACGGGGCCGCGCAGTTCTATCAGTAATATTGTCCGCGCAAATTGTGTGCTCAATCTTGACGGACGCACCGAAAGCGTGAACGAAGCGTTTGAGCTGACTCTCATTGATTCAAGCGGGCAAATTGCGGCGGCTTCCTCCATTGTCGGCACGCTCCCGTCCGTTATCGTTCGCATGGATATCAAACCCCAATACGATATCGTTTTGCAGACGCTCATTGAAACCACCGGCAGGGACGATAACTACGAAGCAAGCTACACGGTCAAACCTTCCGTGCTCAGCATCGTTGCTTCTCAGGACGTTATCGACAAAATCAAGCTTGCGCTTGAATCCGTTGACAGAACGACTATTTACGTTGATCCGATTGATATAAGCGATATGCAGCCCGGTGAAACGCGTTTGTTCGAGAGAAGCGTTCTCGGACTGCCATCCAACATCCAGCTGCTTACGGAAAACAATTTCACGGTTTCCGTTCAGCTTGAAGAGGCAACGATCAGCCGCACTTTCAGCGATATCGAACTCAGCCGCATCGTCGGCGAAGATCATACCCGCTTTATTTACAACTACGACAGCCGCAGCTGCAGCGTTATCATCAGCGGCAAATCCGGCTTTGTCAACAGCCTTTCGGCGGAGGATCTTCTTCTCACGCTCAATGTCAGCGGCTGCAGCGAAGGAACGCACACACTCGTTCCGACACTTGAGCTTGCAAACCATTCGGATTTGCTTTCGGATGCAAAAATACAATGTGATGTCGGCACAATTATCTGCGTGATTTCAAAAGTGCCGGGCGCCTGATCCGTTGTTTGCCGCTCAAAACCGGCAAAGTATCCCAACGCAGCCCAACACAACCAAACACAACCAAATTAATTCGGAAAGTTCCGAAAGCTTAATCGGAACTTTCTCGGATAAGAACAAGAATAGGAAAAATTTTTATGCGACTTGCTGCAACAAACCTCAGCCTGCCTTTCAATGCGGACGAATCCGCACTCATGATGCTGCTTGCATCCGAACTCCGCGTCAAACAGGAGGATATTCAATCACTGCGCATCACAAGGCACTCCCTTGATGCAAGGGATAAAGCCGACATCAGGAGCATCTACTCCGTAAGCTTTGAACTTTCCACCGAAAACGCCAAGCGCGTTGCCCTTTTGGGTCTTAAAAACGTCGGAAAGCTTCCCGAACGTTCCGAGCGCGAACCGGAGCAGGGTACTGTTCCGCAGGATGCGCCCGCTGTTGTTGTCGGACTCGGCCCTGCCGGTCTTTTTGCAGCGCATGAACTTGCCAAACGCGGTTACAAGGTCATTGTTATCGAACGAGGGAAACCCATTGCGGAGCGCAAAGCGGATGTTGAAACGTTCTTTTCCCAAGGGCTGCTGAACACAAACAGCAATGTTATGTTCGGCGAAGGCGGCGCAGGCACTTTTTCGGACGGCAAACTCACAACCCGAATCAAGGACCCGCGTGCGGAGGATGTTATCGACACGCTTGTTAAATTCGGGGCGGACGGCAATATCGCCGTTGAAGCCAAGCCGCATATCGGCACCGATGTGCTTTCGCATGTTGTTGCCGACATGCGAAAAGCTCTTCAGAGCATGGGGGTTGAAATACGCTTCAACTCCTGCATGACGGATTTTGACACACGCGACGGACGCATTGTTTCGGTAACGGTTAACGGAAAAGAAAAGCTGCCGTGCTGCGCTGCCGTGCTTGCAATCGGACAGGCGGCACGCGACACATACCGCCTTCTCGTTTCAAAAGGAATCGAGCTTGTTCCGAAACCTTTTGCCGTGGGCGTTCGCATTGAGCATCCGCAGGATTTCATCAATCGTTCACAATTCGGACGGTTTGCGGGACATCCCCGTCTCGGCGCAGCCGAATACAGATTAACGGGCAAGAGCGGCAGCCGCGGCGTGTACACCTTCTGCATGTGCCCCGGCGGCGTTGTTGTTGCATCCTCCTCTGCCGAAAATCAGGTTGTTACAAACGGCATGAGCTATCATTCCCGCAGCGAACGCAATGCGAATTCCGCCGTTATCGTGCAGGTTAATCCCTCCGATTTTGCAAGCGCAGACCCGCTCAGCGGCATTATTTTCCAAGAAAAGCTTGAAAACGCTGCCTTCCGCCTCGGCGGCGGAGATTATTCCGCGCCCGCAATGCGCGTGGGGGACTTTTTGAACAGGAAAAAACCCGAACATTTCGGTTCCGTTGCGCCGACTTACAGGCCGAATGCCGTTCCGAGAGATATTCGCAAATGTATGCCTCCGGCTATTTCAAACGGCATAGAGGACGGAATCCGCACATTTGCACGGCAGATACATAATTTTGATATGTATGATGCCGTACTGACCGCAATCGAGAGCCGTTCAAGCTCCCCTGTTCGCATTGCAAGGGATGAGAACGGCGAAGCAACCCGGCTTAAGGGCCTTTACCCTGTCGGCGAAGGTGCAGGCTATGCCGGCGGAATCGTGAGCGCGGCGGTTGACGGAATGCGTGCCGCCGAACGCATTATTTCCCGTTTTAAACCCATGCGCGGCTGAAACGGCGGGTAAATTGTCCTCCGAAACAAATACGGCAGTGCATCTTTCAATAAAAGCATGGATAAACATATGAAAAAATATCTTATAATTATCGGCAATTTCGGCTCCGGCAAAACAGAGCTTGCTCTCAACATTGCATTTGAAGCCGCCGAAACAAAAAAAGTCACTTTTGTTGACCTTGATATCGTGAATCCGTATTTTCGCTCCACAGAACGGAAAGCGGAACTTGAAGCTGCAGGTATCCGCTTGCTGTCGCCCAGCTTCACCAATCTCGGCGTTGAGGTTCCGAGCCTTCCCGCCGAAATCTTTTCCGCATTTTCGGATAACAGCGACCTTGTTATTTTCGACGTCGGAGGTGACGACACCGGGGCAATTGCACTCGGCCAGTACCACCGTTTCTTCAGCAAAATCGACCGCAGTGCCATTGAGGTTCTGTATGTTGTGAACGCAAGGCGTCCCTTCTCCGCCGAACTCGAATCCAACCTTGACATGATCGAGAAGGTCACGGGCGCGGGACGAATCGAAATCGATGCACTGGTCAACAACACAAACCTTTCGCAGGAAACGAGTGTTCAGGAACCGCTGGACGGCTATAAAATGCTTCGCAGCATATCCGAACGGCTCAATTTGCCCGTGCGTTTCACAGTCGGCGTTGAGCCCGTGATTTCGGAATTTGCACAGTATGCAAAGGAGCACGAACTTGATGAAAACTTTATCGGCACGATTCGGCCGATAAAGCGATACATGCACCGCGATTGGGACAGTTACACAAAATCCGGTCTGTAATGCAATAAAGCATAAATCGGTTTCGCACCGCCCGCAAAGTCTCACGCCCGCAAAACGGCACAGCCGGTTTTATTTGCCATGAATTGCAGCGACAGCCGCCCGGAATCCGTGGGTAAACAAAACAACACCCTTTCCTGCCCTGCTTTGAATGTTGCATTTACGGGTCATCGTGCGGATTCCCTTCCGTGGGGATTCAACGAAAGCTCCGACGAATGTATTAAGCTCAAAGCCGGTCTTTTGCGCGCAATTCGCTGCGCGTATACCGAGGGAAAGCGCTGCTTTCTGAGCGGAATGGCTTCCGGAGTGGATATCTATGCCGCCGAGGCGGTGCTTCAATTGCGCGAAACACTGCCCGGTATTGCATTGGTCTGCGTTTTTCCCTGCCCGTCCCGCGATTCAAGGTCGGCCGCAATTGCCGCCGCTGCCGATTCGGTTATCGTTCTCAGTTCCGAATACTGCGCCGGCTGCATGAAGCGGCGCAACCGCTTTCTTGTTGAAAATGCATCAATGCTCATTGCGGTCTACGACGGGCGGCGAACCGGCGGAACTTTTCAAACTGTCGGCATGGCGGCACGGCGCGGACTGCGAACCGTCATTTTGAATCCGACAGCAAAAAAGGTTTGACAGCAGCCTGACAAACCTTTGTCAGGTCTCCGAGCAGAGCTTGATTCAGAGCTTGATTCAGAGCTTGATTCATATGAACATTACCGTTCCGGCAACGGCACGCTGCACGGACAATTGTTTTTAACACCCTGAACAATCTGCCGGTTTGCGGAAGCAAACCTTAAGCGGACTTAATTCGGTTTTTTCGAAAAAGACCGAATCAGGGTTTCCTCAGGAGTACACAATGCCTTTATTAACAGTACATAATTTAAAAAAATCTTTTGTTACCCGAGTTCTTTTTGAAAACGTATCCTTTGAAGTCGAATCCGGGGATCACATCGGCTTTGTCGGCGTCAACGGCTGCGGCAAATCCACGCTTTTCCGCATTCTTCTCGGCGAAGAGCAGGCCGATGAAGGCACTGTCAACATTCCGGGCGGAACAAAAATCGGCAGCATGAATCAAAATGTTTCTGCCGAAGTCTGTTCCCTGTTCGACTATGTTCTTCAGGTTTTTTCGGAGCTTTCCGCAATTGAGGCTGAAACCGACAGGATTAATTCCGAAATCGCCGCCGCAGGCGGCGATGTTGACCCGAAGCTTATCGAAAGGCAGCATGCGCTGAACGAAAAATACTGGGCGGACGGCGGCTCAACCTATCGCGCGCGCACCCGCTCCACTCTGCTCGGACTCGGGTTCACCGAAGATGAGCTTTCGCGAAGCATAAACTCTTTCAGCGGAGGACAGCGCAACAAGGCTCAGCTTGCAAAGCTGCTGCTTTCCGATGCAAACCTTTTGCTTTTGGATGAGCCTACCAATCACCTTGATATATCCGCTATCGAATGGCTTGAAAACTTTTTGAGCGCATACCGCGGTTCGTTCATAGTTATTTCTCACGACAGGTATTTTCTTGACAAGGTCACGAACCGAACCATGGAGCTTAAGGATCGCAGACTTTTTATTTCCAAGGGAAATTATTCGCGGCATCTCGAACTGCGAAGCACGGCGCGTGAACTTGAAATGCGGCAGTATCTGCGCACAAAAAAAGAAATCAAGCGCATCGAAGGCATCGTTGAGCAGCAGCGGCGTTGGGGACAGGAGCGAAATTTTATTACCGCCGCATCAAAACAGAAGCAGGCGGACAGGCTAAAAGCAACCCTTGTTGAGCCCGAACGCGACAGCGCCTCCATACATTTTCATTTTGAGGCGAAGGAAGTCGGCGGCAACGATGTTCTTGCTGCAAAAAAGCTTGCAAAGTCATTTGACGGCAAGCTCGTTTTCCGCAATGTTGACATGTTGATAAAAAAAGGCGAGAAAGTGTTTTTACTCGGCGATAACGGCTGCGGAAAAACAACGCTGCTGAATATTCTTGCGGGACGCATGCGCCCGACCGAAGGCAGTTATTACCTTGGTTCTCATGTTGAAGAAGCGTATTACGAACAGACAATGACTTCGCTTGATCCGGAAGCAACCGTTCTGCGCGAAGTTTGGGACAGATATTATACGACAATTTCGCATAAAGATATATGCAATGCGCTTGCGGCATTCCTGTTTCGCGGCGATGAAATTGAAAAACAGATAAAATTGCTCTCCGGCGGCGAAGCTGCGCGTGTTCAGCTGCTTAAACTCATGCTGACGAAGGCGAACCTTTTGCTGCTTGACGAGCCGACAAACCATCTTGACATTGCCTCACGCGAAGCACTTGAAGCCGCACTCGAAGGCTACAACGGCACTATGCTCATCGTGACGCACGACCGTTATCTTGTGAACCGGCTTGCCGACCGCATTCTGCATATGACGCCGAACGGACTTCAGGAATACATCGGCGGGTATGACGACTATATTGCAGCCGTTAACGAAAGCCTCGCACAGGCGGACGAGCAAAAGCGCACTCAATCCCGCAATGCGCTGGATTACCGCGAACGCAAACAGCAGCAGAGCATTCTCAACCGCGCAAAGGGAGAGGCCGCACGCTGCGAGGCTGCCGTTTCAAAGGCCGAGGCGGAACTTGACGAAATTAATGAAGAGCTTGCAAAGCCCTATATCGCTTCAGATTACAAAAAGGCTTGCGAACTTTCCGAAAAAGCTGCCGAAAAAAGGCAGCAGATTGATGAACTTTATAAGAAGTGGGAAGCGGCAGAAGAACGTCTTGCCGAACTGACTTCAGCTGACGACTGAAGCTTGCCGCCCGCTTGTTTAAAAAAACAGACAACCGAAATTTGCACGACATTCGGAGCAGTCGATGACGCGCACGATCTTCATCGTTTTTGCGCAGCTCGGGTTTTCGCATAATACGACCGAATAATTCCGGCACACAGCGTTTTTTGCTGCGGCGGCGAAATGTTCGTTTCTGCGAACCCTTCGCGTGATGCTTGCTCGGACGGTTATTTCTGCATCCTGCTTTGCCGTGCACCGAAAGGAGAAAAATTTGGCAAGAAAATCCACAGCACCCCAACTGAAAATCATTCCGCTCGGCGGACTGGGCGAAATCGGAAAAAACATGACCGTACTTGAATACAACGAGGACATTATCGTTATCGACTGCGGGCTTGCGTTTCCCGACGAAGAAATGCCCGGAATCGACATGGTCATTCCCGATATGAGTTACCTTGAGCAGAATGCCGAACGCCTTCGCGCATTCATCATCACACACGGGCACGAGGATCATATCGGCGCAATATCCTATGCATTGGAAAAATTTAAAGTACCCGTTTTCGGAACCAAATTCACCCTTGCGCTGATTGAACACAAGCTGCACGAACATCATGTTGAGGATACATGTCTTGAATGCATCAATGCGGGCGACGTTATTGAAATCGGATGCTTCAAAATCGAATTTATAAAGGTCAGTCACTCCATTGCGGGTGCGGTCGCTCTTGCGGTCACAACCCCCGTCGGCATCATCGTTCATACGGGCGACTTCAAGGTTGACTACACTCCCATCGACAACGAGCCTATCGATATCAACAGCTTTGCGCGTTACGGCACAAAGGGCGTTCTCGCGCTTTTGATGGACAGCACCAATGCTGAACTTTCGGGAGTTACGCCTTCCGAAAAAGAACTCGGCAAAACCTTTGAAAAAGTGTTTACCGAAGCGGAGGGGCGAATCATCGTTGCATCCTTTGCATCCAATGTTTACCGCATTCAACAGGTCGTTGATACCGCCGTGCGGCACAACAGAGTCATCTGTTTCCAAGGGCGTTCAATGGTCATGATAACGAAGATCGCAAAGGATCTCGGATATCTCGAACTGCCTGAGGACAGCGTTGTGGAGCTTGAAAAGCTCAAGAACTACGAGAACAACCGTGTCTGCGTTCTTACCACGGGCAGCCAGGGAGAATCCATGAGCGGGCTTTTCCGCATGGCAAACGCAAATCACAAGCTTATAATCGGCAAAGGCGACACAGTCATTATCTCCGCCTCGGCAATTCCCGGCAACGAAAAAAGCGTCGGACGGGTCATCAACCAACTTTTCCAGCGCGGCGCAAATGTTGTTTACGACAGGCTTGCGGATGTTCATGTTTCCGGTCACGCAAGGCGGGAGGAACTCAAACTTATGTTCCGTCTTTTAAAGCCGAAGTATTTTATTCCCGTTCACGGAGAAACGCGTCATCTCTACCGCAACGCACAGCTTGCCGAAGAAATGGGAATTGACCCTTCACATATTTTCATGATGGACAACGGCAATGTGCTTGAACTCGGCAAACGCAGCGCAAAACTCAACGGCACAGTTCCCTCGGGCGCGATTCTTATCGACGGTCTCGGTGTCGGAGACATCGGCGCGGCCGTTCTGCGCGAACGTCGGCTGCTGTCTCAGGACGGATTGTTTTCCATTATCGTTCCCGTGCAAAAATCCACCGGAGAGCTGCTCGGCATTCCGGAAATCATCACACGCGGGTTTGTTTACATCAAAGATTCCGATGAGCTCATTGCCGAAGCAAAGGAGTTCGCGTTCGACCTTGCATCAAAGCTTGCCGAAAAGCAATCCCGCAAGAGCGACTGGACGGGATTCAAGGCATCCATGAAGAGCGGGATGAAGAGTTTTTTGCTCAGCAAAACAAAACGCACACCCATCATTCTGCCGATCGTTGTTGAAATCGACTGCTGAACAACGTTAAGCCCGTCATCAATTGAAAGGAGGAATCATGAACAACGAAGCCATAAAGCAAAAAACGAACGAACTTGCAGAGCTTCTGCGCAATTCCGACGAACATCGGATTTATCTCGATGCCAAAACACGCGCTTACGGAAACGAAAGCACGCGCCGTTTGCTGGATGAATACCGCATACTGCAAACCCGTGTTCAGGCGGGAACGCTTGCCGGTGTGGATTGCCGCGAGGAAATGACGAAGCTTCAAAAAATGGGCGAGCTGCTTCAGCTCGACTTTGCCGCGTCCGAATACCTGTTCGCCCAGTATGCACTGAATAACGTCCTCGGCGATATATACAGGCAACTTGCCGCCGCCGTTGATGCAGACCTTAGTATTCTTGAAGACTGATATGCACCGCATTTTTGAATGCTGCCCGATATTCGGGCATAAATAAAGAATCCCGAGCCGCGCCCAAACCGTGCGCGGCGCACCGAATAACGCACAATGCATTCGTTTTTGTAAACTTTTTGCGGACAGAATTTGCGTTGTGCGTCTGTTTGGTGTATAATTACTTACGGAAGCATTCGAAAACGGACCATCACATGCCGCAGCCGATGTTTCAAAGAAGTTTTATGCAGGGTTTATGCAAAAAGCTTTCAGCAGGATTATAAGATTATTCGGAGGAATTCCTTACCATGATGTTTTTTAACAGAAATACGGGGCAAAAATCCCTGCCCAATTATGCCCCCGACAGCGGCGGTGCATCCGGATGGCGCGGACGCAGACAGCCCCGCACGGATGAAACTCGGGATTTTAATATATACGATGGTTACGAAGATGAACCCGCCGAAAAGGGCAGGAAAGGGCAGCGCTCCGAGACCTTCTGGAAAATCTGGAAAATCGTCCGCGTTCCTGTCATCATTGCAGCAAGCCTGTTCATCACTTACATGCTGCTTTCGACCGTCGGCAAAAAAATCTATAACAAGTATCTCATGCCCGTTGACCCGAACGACTCCACGCCGATTATTGTTACAATCCCGCAAGGCAGCGGTGCATCCACGGTTGCAAAGATTCTTTACGAGGCCGGAGGCGAGGATTCACCCGGTTTGATTCCGCACAAAGCCGTTTTCAAGATTTACGTTGACTTTATCGGTAAATCCAGCCGTTTGCAGGCGGGAACATATGTCCTTTCCCGCAACATGAGCATTCCTGACATTGTGGATACGATTTGCCGCGGTATGCCGCCGCGAAAAATCATTAAGTTGCAGATTCCCGAGGGACTGACGATCGAAGCAATGGCCGACAAGCTTGTTGCGGACGGAATACTGAAAAGCCCGGACAAATTCCTCTCCCTCTGCGTGACCGGCGAGATGTTTGTTAAGGATCACCCGTTCATCAAAGATATTCCCGCCGATGAAACCGGTGAGCGGCCTTACAAACTCGAAGGATTCCTTTTCCCGGATACCTATGATATTTACGAGGATGCCTCGGAGGAAACAATCATTGACAAGATGCTTGACCGATTTGAGCAAATATTCGGTGAAGTTTACACAGCACGCGCCAAGGAACTGGGCATGAGTATGTACGATGTTGTTACCCTTGCATCAGTCATTGAGAAAGAAGCACGTGTTTCGGATGACTTCTATCGCGTTTCGGCCGTTTTCAGCAACAGGACGAAGGCAAACATGAACCTTGACTCGGATGCAACGCTTGAATACGTTCTTAAAACGGGTTCGCTTCATCTGACCGAAGAGCAGCTTGCAACACCGTCCGGCTACAACACACACATAAATTCCGGGCTTCCGCTCGGACCCGTTTCCAATCCGGGCGATACTGCAATCAAGGCTGCACTCTATCCCAACTCGGAATACATTGCGGATAATTACCTTTATTTCTGCCTTATGGATCCCGACAGCGGCGCGTTGATATTTGCAAAAACGCTTGCGGAACACAATCGCAACGTTGCAAGATACAGCCCGCTCTGGTAACGAATGCAAAATGCTTCGGGTACCCGTTCGGTCAGCGGTTTGAACGCCGTGAAATGCGGCTGCTCATGCAGCGAACTCCGACCGATTAAAAAGCCCGTTCTGAGCCGCAGTGAAACTGCGGCTCAGAACGGGCAAATTTCTGCAAATCATCAATAAGCATCCGGCAAACACACGAATATGAACAGCAAAGAAATATTTAATGGATTTTCGGCGGAAACTTTCCGTTTTCTGCTTGAAATCGGATTTAACAACAATGCAGATTGGTTCGAAGCGAACCGCAAGCGCTATGAGCAATTCGTCCGCGATCCCATGCGGCGGCTTGCCGCTGCGCTGATGCCGACGGCTCTTGATATCGACGGCAATTTTAATCCGAGCATCAATGCTTCCGTTTCGCGCATTCGCCGTGACACCCGCTTCACAAAGGACAAGTCCCCCTATCGAGACCACATGTGGATCGGGTTCAGATATCCGCGCACGCGCATAAGCGAAGGCTGCACGCTCTGGTTTGAAATCACGCCGCACCGATACGATTACGGCTGCGGGTTTTATTCATCAACCCCGGCATTCATGGCAGCATATCGCAAAAAAATACTTGCCGCTCCGATGAAATTTCTCGAGCTTGCACATTCGCTTGAAGCGCGCGGATTTGTTTACAGCTGCGAAAGCTACAGACGCGACAGATTCCCCGATGCACCCGCTGAGCTGAAACCCTATCTGAACGTTAAGACTTTTGCGTGGATGAAGACAATTCCCGGGGTCGGCGCGCTTATCGCGCCGTCGAACATCCTTGATGTGCTGACGGACGAGTTTTCCGCACTCGCGCCGATGTATCACTTTCTCCGCTCCGTGATAAGCGAAAACGTATGATTAATTTCATTGTTATTTTTATACTTCAACAAACTGAACAACAGGTGAAATATGGCTGATAAACAAAGAAAAATTGAACTCCTTGCCCCGGCGGGCAACTGGGAACGTTTCGTGACCGCAATTCAATTCGGCGCGGACGCCGTGTATCTCGGAACAACCGCATTCTCGCTGCGCAACCTTGCGGATAATTTTACGCTTGAACAGGTTGCGGAGGCCGTTAGATATGCGCACGAACGCTGCGTGAAGGTTTACGTCACCGTGAATGCGTTTATGCGAGATGAAGATTTGGAAAATCTGCCCGAAACGATTGCAGCACTTGATGCAGCGGGCGCGGATGCACTCATCATCAACGACCCGTCCGTTATCCGAATTGCAAAACGTGTTGCGCCGAACCTCCCGCTTCATCTGAGCACGCAGGCAAACACCCTCAATTCCGAAGCTGCGCTATTCTGGCATGAACAGGGCATTGAACGCATTGTGTTGGCGCGCGAACTGACGCTTTCACAAATTGCACAAATGCGCCGCAAACTGCCCGAAACCCTTGAGCTTGAAGCATTTGTTCACGGTGCAATGTGCGTGAGCTACTCCGGAAGATGTCTTTTCAGCAATTATATCGACGGGCGCGACAGCAACCGCGGCGAATGCGTTCAGCCCTGCCGCTGGTCATATGAAATCCGCGAACGCGGCAACGACGGCGAATATTTCACCGTTGTTGCGGACAGGAAAGGGAGTTTTATTCTTAATTCACGCGATATGTGCATGGCGGAGCATTTAAACGAAGTTATCGATTCAGGCATTATCAGCCTCAAAATCGAAGGCAGGATGAAATCCATTCTTTACGTTGCAACTGTCGTGAACGCCTATCGAATGGCACTGGACGGATGCGATATGGAGCTTGTTATGAACGAACTGAACCGAATCAGCCACCGTCCGTACACAACGGGCTTCATGCTTGACAACGATGCAATGGGTTCGAAAGCTCCGCTCATGGCACCGGAATCAGGCGGTTATATTCAGGATTATGCAATTGCCGCTGTTGTGCTTGACTATGATTCGGAACGCAAAATTGCTCATGTTGAACAGCGCAACCGTTTCTTTGACGGCGATGAGCTGCATATTCTTGCACCCAAAGATGTTGCCCGCGCATTCCGCGTGAACGGCATACGCAGCGAAGAAGGCGAGATGCAGCAGAGTGCGCCGCATCCCTGTCAAAAGCTGTACATCGGATGCAGCGAACCCGTTGCACCCGGAAGCATTTTAAGAGTTGCAGCGAAAAAGAACCCTGTTTTTTCCGCTTAGTTAAAAAAGGCAGCCGAATCGCCGCGTTCCCCGGCACTTTGCCCAATGCGGCGGCTCGGCTTTGTTTAGGTTCGGCTTTATTGCGGCAGCACTCCCCGCTCCGCACCCTTCACATTTCCGTTCAGTATCAGTCTGATTCTTTTCACACTTAAAGCAAGTCTCAGCCCTTCCCCCGCCGCCATTGCGGCAAGGCAGCCGTAAATATGCAGCTGCGGAAGCGCGGCAAACAGATAAATCAAAATCAATTGCAGTCCCTCACTCAAAACGGTGTACGCAAGCACGATTTTCTGCTCCTTTAGGCCGTTCAGTATCGCTGTCGTTACTATTTGAAAATGTATTATGCAGGATTTCAGCGTCAGCAGAATAAACACGCCCCAATCCGGAACGATTCCGAAGAGCAGTGCGGACAGTTTCTTCAAAAAAGGCAGCAGCAAAAGATTCGCCGCAACGGCAAATGTCAGTACACCTACTGATTTTTTGACAATTCTATGCAGATTTTTGTTATTGTTTTGAACCGCCGCAGAAACAGCCGGCATACACACAGCCGCAACCGCACCCGCAAACGCCATCGGCAGCACAACAAGCGGAACCGCAACCGAGTTGAGCACGCCGATTGTTTGCAATGCCGCTTCACGCGAATAGCCGGCAGCATACAGCCGCCCCGGAAGCAGCAGCGCGGCAGCCGATGAAAAAACCGTTCCGAGGACGCTTGTCAATGCGGCCGGCAGCAGTATTTCGCAAAGCTCCGAAAACAGCGCCGAAAACCTCCCCGCAGCGGGCCGTGTATCCGCAGACGTTCGATTTTTCTTTACAAATGTTCTGAAATACGATGCGGAAAGGAATCCGACGCTGAAAAACTCACTCAGCACCATACCCGTGATTATAAGCTTCACGCTGAAACTCGGTTCGCCCTGCATTGCAAAAGCACTGTTCGCCGCAAAGCTTTTCAACAGCAGCCAAACAAGAAAAAACCGCGCCGTCTGTTCCGTTATCTCGCTGAAAGCGGTCGTGCGAACGCGTCCCGCCGCAATATGCACGGATTTTAGGATGTTTTCCGTTCCCGTCAAGAATATGCATATCAAAACGAGCGGTATCGCACCCTCCGTTTTGCAGTCTCCTATGAGGCGAAGTGCGATCGACCTGCGCAGTATAAACGAAGGAACAGCGGAAAGCAAAAACAGCACGCAGAACGCAAGCAGTGCACAGCGCGTCAGGGTGCGAATGCCCCGTCCCCCCGCTGCATTCAGCCGCGCAGCAACGGTGATGACCGCAACATTGAGCCCGGATATGCAGACGGAAACCGCAATTGAATAAATCTGCATCACAAGCGATTGCAGACCGAGTGCGGTTGTTCCCGCACAATCCGTAAGCATCATTCTGTACACAAACCCGAGAGCCTGAAGCGCAATGTTCGACAGCGTCAGCGTTATAACACGGCGGGCGTTTATGCCTATACGCCGCTTTGCATTGTTTACCGATAAGGCTTTTCCGTTCGTTCTTTTCATATCTAAAGTCTATTTCCGCCGCAAATGAAAAAGGACAAACGAACGCAAGGAATTTAATATATTAAACCCTGCGCCCCGCTGCGGTGCAGGGTGCAGGGTTCTTATTTTTCCGCCATCGGAATCGGCTTATCTTCCGGGCTTATAGACCTTGTGGCGGAACCAGAATGAATCATCTTTCGTGAGCACAAGAATGTCTATATCGCCGCCGCATGTTGCGGGCTTCATTTCGAAGCGTTGTGATTTTATCGTTGCATCAACAAGAAAATCCGCAAAGTCAATTGCATCCTTAAGCGGCATAAGCACATGGTTTATCATCATCGGCGGATTGCCGTTGAGAAGCTTTGTTATTGCAGCCTGCTCTCCGGACCAGATGGAAGCGTAGCGCATTCTGCCGTTTTCAATATTGCTGCGCTTAATTTCCTTGTTCACAATGTACACAAACGGTTCGTCGTTCTGATAGCCGCAAACAAAGAAATTGACCTGCGGAAAGTATTTAAATGCATATTTATGCAGCTTTTCGGCAACACTCGTGACATCATCCGCCGATGTGAGTTCGTTGATTTCAAACGTGCGGATATAATCCGAAACATTTTTTCCGTCAAGAATACCTATGCCGCAGGCAGATATGCCCACTTTAACCTTGCTGAGCAGCATTATTTTTTGTGCGCTGTCCGATTGGGATATGATCGTTCCCGCAGGGAAACCCGGCTGCCCCGGCCGGTCCATTCGGTTCAGAATGCGTGTTTCCGTGCCCTGAGCACCGTTCACGGGCTTCACCGCCGTGATTCCGACCGTTTGCCGGCTGTCCGCTGCCATGACGATTCCGTCCGGCACAAATACAGATACCATGATTGACATATGTTTTCCTCCTCTGAATTAAATTCGTTTGTTTTTTAATTAACGGCTCACCGGTGCGGAGCTGTTTCGGCGCCGAACAGAGCTGCACCCGCAAGCCCGGCATCATTGCCGAGCAGAGCTTTTACGACAGGCGTCGGTTTTTTGAAAAAGCTGCCTTTTGCAACCCGTTCATTCAGCGGAACGATGAGAAAATCCCCCGCACCGCTCACACCGCCGCCGACGGCAATTATTTCGGGGTCAAGAATATTGATAAGGGACACAAGCGCATTCGACAGATCATCAAGGTAGCGATTCCACGCCTCCGTGCATTCAATATCCCCCGCCCTTGCCGCTGCAATGAGCGTGCCGGCATCGTGCAGCGTTTCACCGAGTTTATCACCCGCTTGTTTCTTTTTTTCCGCAAGGCGAAGCGCGTCCCGTGTGAGCCGCGATGCCGCGCAAAGCGTTTCAATGCACCCGCGCCTGCCGCATGTACACTTTTCACCATGCATATCCATTTGTATATGACCGAGTTCAACTCCGAAGCCTCTTCCGCCGCAGAAGATTTCGCCGTTCAGAATTATTCCTCCGCCAAAACCTGTTCCGAGCGTTACAAGCAGTGAATTCCGAGTTCCGCGCAGCACCCCGAGTCTGTGTTCCGCAAGAGCTGCCGCATCCGCATCGTTCAGCATTGCAGCGGGCTTGTTAAATGTTTCTTTAACAATTTGCCGAAACGGAACATTATGGAAGCCGAGGTTATAGGCGTTAACAACCGTTCCGTTCTGCGCATCGATGCTTCCCGGTATGCAGACGCCGACGGTTTCAATCTGTTGAAAATCCGTTCCGCACCGTGCGGCAGTGTTTTTTGCCAATTCCGCCATGCACTGTGCGGTTTTTTCCGCAGATTGACCGCGGAAAAATGCGCAGGCATCCTTTCCGACGATTTCGAATGTTTCATCATTTATTATACCGCAGGCGATATGCGTTCCGCCGATATCAAAGCCGAGCCTGTACATCCTTTTTCTCCCCGCTGTTCCGCATGATGCCGTTTGCATCATCCTTCAAAATATAGTTTTCAATCAGATATGCAACGCCGTCCTCCGCGCAGGCAGGTATTATAACATCCGCTTCACGTTTCACATCGGGGTTGCCGTCCGCAACCACAGCACCGAGTCCTGCCCAGCGCACAAGCTCAAGATCAAGTGTGTTGTCTCCCGCTGCCGCAACTTCATCGCGGCCGAATCCAAGCCGAGATGCGAGCAGCTCTGCGGCTGTACCCTTGTTTGCGCCGAGTCTGTTGAATTCTATAAACCCGGGGGACGACGCCGAGACTTCCACTCTGTTTTCAAAATGCTTTTTAAAAAAAGGCAGGAGTTCCGAAACACGCTCGGGTTCCGTAATGATAAGCACCTTGGGCACATTTTGCCAAGTCTTCTTTCGAATGTCCGAATCTATCGAATACGGCAGGTTAAGTGCCGCGCAATATGCGCTTGCGTAAGGATGTTCACGCTCATACACAATTCGATCCCCTTGATACAAATGGGCGTGAAGATTCATATTATCCGCCATTGCAAAAATTTCCTGCACGAAACTATTATCAAGCTCCGTCACAAAAATCGGTTTATTCGTTCTTGTATCGTTTATCACCGCACCCGCATAATTGATAACGTAAGTATCAAGCCCCAGTTCACGAAAAACATGGGAGGAGCCGTAGTACCCCCTGCCCGTTGCAAGCGTCACATACACGCCTGCCTCACGCGCTTTTTGAATCGCTGCCGCATTTTTCTGCGAGATTCCGCCCCCGCGCGGCACAAGAGTGTCATCAATATCAAGAATCAGCATTTTATATTTCATATTGTTCTCATTCTCCGTTATCGGCATTTCTCTTATTCTCCGCTGCCTGTAGCTGCGCTTTGTGATGTTCCGATTGAACCGCATTCCCCGTTTCGGCCGACGCAGCCGCGCCGGCGGATCCGTTCGGATGGAAAAAATCATAAACGGCCTGTGCCGCGCGGATATTCATCCCCGGAACGGCGCGCAGCTCATCGATTCCGGCTGCCGAAACAGCGTCTATTGTGATGAATTTTTCGTACAGAACGCGCTTGCGCTTGTCGCCAATGCCCTCGATTTCGTCCAATCGCGAATAAAGCGAATTTTTTGCACGCACGCTGCGGTGATAGGTAATCGCAAATCGGTGCGCCTCATCCCTGATACGCTGCAAAATTTGCAGTGCGGGGCTGCTCCGCGGAAGAATGACGGGCTCCTCCCTGTCGGGCAGAATTATTTCCTCATTTTTTTCGGCAAGACCTATTGCGTGAATATATGATAGTCCGTATTCGTCCAAAACCTCAAGCGCAACATTGAGCTGTCCCCTGCCGCCGTCCACAACCAACAGATCCGGCAGCTCGGCAAACTTTTCGTCACCCGCAAGCGTTCGTTCGAACCGTCTCGAAAGGTGTTCACGCATAGCAAGATAATCGTCCCCGGCCGTGTCCTGCTTTGTTTTAAAGCGGCGGTACAGGCTTTTTTCCGGTTTTCCGTTGATGAATACAACCATTGAGCCAACGGTGTCCCTGCCTTGAAAATGGGAGTTGTCAAAGCACTCCATGCGATGCGGCAGCATACCGATGCCGATAATGCGGCAAAGCTCGGCCAATGCCCCCTCGGTGCGTTCCCACTCGCGATGCGCAAGTTCACGGCTCCTTGCAAGGGTCTGCGCGGCATTCATCTTTGCAAGCTCACATTGCTTAAGCTTCTCTCCGCGTTTCGGCACACGTATTTTAACGGAATGGCCGCATTTTTGGGAAAGGAAAGCTTCAAGCTGCTCACATTCCTGCGGTTCATCGGCAACATTTATTTCGTGCGGCATATCGCCTGCATCATGATAGAACTGAAGCAAAAACTGCTCGATAATCTCCGAAAAACTTTCATCTTCCGCCTCTATTTTGTATCCCTCCGCGCTGATAACGTTCCCTCCGCGAACAAAGAGCCCGTAGGCAAGCGTGCCCAATTCATCCCTTGCGAGAGCAAATACATCATAGCATTTATCTGTTGCGGATGAGGCTATCTGTTTTTCGGAAACGCTTTTTATTGCGCGAATCCTGTCTCGCAGCTGTGCGGCCTTTTCGAAGTTCAGATTTTGGGATTCCTTCTGCATCTGCTCCGTCAGTTTTGCAATATACGGCTTGCAATTGCCTTCAAACAGCGCGGCAACTTCGTTCAACAGCTCATGATACTGTTCCCGCGTGACCTTTCCCGTGCACGGTGCGCAGCATTTGCCGACATGGTACATCAGGCAGGGACGTTCGCCGCGGGCGATCATTCTGCCGATATCGTGTTTGCACTGACGCACCGGAAAGTTCTCGCGAACGGCTTCAATTGATTCGCGCAGCATAAATGAGCTCAGGTACGGGCCGAAATACTTTGCTCCGTCCCTTTTATAGCGTCGGACGATTTCAACCCGCGGGAAATCCTGCCGAAAATCAATTCTGATATACGGAAAATGCTTGTCGTCCTTGAGCAGAATATTATAATAAGGCATGTTCTGCTTTATTAGATTACTCTCAAGATTCAAAGCCTCCGTCTCATTTGTGACGATTACAAAATCAAAGTCACAGATGTTTGAAACCATTGCCCGAACCTTTGCGGTGTGGTTCTTTTGGGATTGAAAATACTGCCGGACGCGGTTTTTCAGGTTCACGGCTTTTCCGACATAAATAAGCTCGCCCTGCGCATTAAACATTTTGTACACGCCGGGTTTATCGGGCAGCAGCTTCAATTTTTCCTGTATTTTTGTGTTCATGAGCTTATTATAAACTTTTTTTCGAAAAATGTGAACCGTTTTGCGTCCTTATTCGTTATATTAGTGAGGTCGATTTTCGGAGCGGCAGTGTTTACTCCGTTTTTCCTCCAGTTAACGTTGTGTGCAAGCTGTGCAGTCCGCTTTTTTGCCGCTCCGATTCAATCGACTTCCGTGACGTGCCGCGCCGCGGATTTGCCTCTCTGCGGCGGCATGAAGAACAGTCATTTTCTCTTTCTTCATATGCCTCGACAAAGATAGACGCGGGCGGTACCGCGTCTTTCTTTGTTTTTTATTCAGTTTAATTCAATTCATTCCGCAGCGTCCGTCAAAGGCAGTGCGGAAGCGTGAAAGCGAAATTGAAGCTCACCCGTCATTCCCGAAAACTATTTTTCGGAGCTGTTGACTGCAAGCGGTGCACCGTCGCTGTCAAAAACGGTTCCGGGGAAATCATCGGGCTTGCTTACTTCGTTGATTTTGAACGTCGCAGCAGCAAACTCGAAACTGCCTTTCTCATCTTCCGTTTCTTCGGCGATTTTGATTGCATAGTGCATCAGCTCGTCCATGCTTTCAAAAAGAACATCTGCGAGCACCTTTGCATCAATGCTGCATCTGCCTTCGCAAACTTCGGTAACAAGGCTTTCGTCGCGGGATGTTTCAAAGTCACGTTCCTGAATTGAAAACTTGCCGCAGTCTTCTCTGATGTTGAAATTGTTCTTCGCTTCCGGAATTGCGTTTTCGCAATCGGCCTCGGTGCGGAAATATCCGACGGTCCTTTCGCCGGTTACGCCGTTTGCGAGGGTTCTTGTGAGTTTAAGTCGATAAAGTTTCATATTGTACCTCTTTTTCGTGAAATTGAATCACTGATTTTATTTGTAATGAACGGAGCGTGCCGTTTATGCGTGAATACAAATCAGTCGACTTTTGCAGAAGCGACACCGAGTCCGCATTTACCTGACGGGGTGTTCTTGGGGTGGGTTTGATAAAAAAATGTTGCCGGTTGAAAAGTGAATATTCTGTAACTGTTGAATCTGTGTTTCCGAAAATCGTCGAATGCGGCAGTTTTTGAAGAAAGTTGGTTCATCCTTCAAAAGCTGCCCCGAGTTTTTAAATGTCCAGCGAACAGAAATGCTCTGCGAGTTCTGCCGCAATGCTTTGGTCTTTCAGTTTCGAAAGCGCAGCTTTAATTTCTTCCTTGCGGAAATGCACTCCCGTCAATGCATTTTCAATCTCCGTTGTCAGCTCGGTGTCGAGACAATCGGAATAAACCTTCGTTTCGCGAATAACGCCGTCGCGCAAATTAAAATAAATCTGAGTATCTCCGAACGAAAAACGCTTGTCGGTTTCAAAATCAAACTGCGGAGTTTTTCCGAAACGCCACTCCCATGAGGCAAGCCTTTCGCGCCTTTCCTCAACTTCCGCAAGCGCCGTTCCGTCAAAAACATACTCACTCGCCGCGCCGTATTCTTCAATAAAGCTCTCGATAACGAGTCTGCGCATCGCCTCCACCGTGAGTCCGCTTGAAAGCTCGCAAAGATTGCACACGCGCGCACGCACGGAATCAATGCCCTTTGAGCGCATTTTTTCCTTTGAAACGCAGAGATAATTTGAAAGCTTCGTCAAGTCGGCGTTCACCAGTATCGTTCCGTGATGTGAACGATTGCCCTTTGCAAGGCTGAACGCATTGCCCGAGAATTTTTTGCCGTCAACGGTAATATCGTTGCGCCCGGACAGTTCCGCCTTAAGGCCGAGTTTTGAAACAGCATTCAAAATAACCCGCATCTGTCGGTTTAAATCATAGTGTTTTTCATCCGTGATGAACGAAAAATTAAGATTGCCGTTATCATGAAAGACTGCGCCGCCGCCGGAATGCCTGCGCACAAGCTGAACACCGTCCGCATCCATGTTTGCAATGTTGCATTCCTTCCATGCATTTTGGTTTCTGCCGATAATAACGGCATTTTTGTTTACATAGAAGTATAGAATAACATCGCCTTTTTTGTTGTTCTCAAGGAAACAGCCGTCCCTTGCAAGGTTCAGCCAGCCGTCACCAGTCGGGGCGGAATAAATATAGTTGCTCATTGTTTGTTTTATGATCGTTTTCAACGCTGCCGAAACGCATGGTCGTTCATGCATTCCGTGCAGCTTACCAAAGGATTACTCCGCAATTTTTCCGCAGCATTTTTTGTATTTTTTGCCGCTGCCGCAGGGACACGGATCATTCGGACCGATTTTCTTTTCGGTGTTTCTGAACTGTTTGGATTCGCGCCACTGTTTTGTTATCTCGCGGCGGCGTTCCGAAGAGAGCACGCCGTCCCATTCGCGAAGATTGTACAGCCAATCGGCCTTTGCTTCATGCATGTTGAAGTAAAGCTTTTCAAAGTCGATATCGAGCTTGATTTCCGTATCCTTTTCAATTTCTTCAAGGGGCAACTCGCTGTGAAGGCTTGTGTTGATGCCGTCGATAAAGCCGATAAAGATTTCGGCGGGCATTCCGAAAAATTGCGCAAGCTCCTCTTCGCGGCCCGCATACTCCGCTTTGTGTGCGGAAAGAATTTTTTTGTATGCTTCAGTCTCCGCCTTAAAATAGCCGTCCCAAAACCTGCGAAGCTCCGCCTCGCTTGTGTGAGCATTTATAAGCTCCTGCCACTGTGAATATAAACTCATTGTTTTCTCCTGAATCATTTTAAATAAACTGTCGAACCCGAATCGATCGGTGTTTAAATCCGACTTTTTTCGGTGGGTTCGGCATCGAGAACGCTGGTGCAATGCGGGCAGCGAACGGCATCATCCGCAATTTCCATCTTGCAGTAAGGACAAATCCTGGGCTCTTTTGCAGGCTCCGCTTCCTCGGTTTTTTTGCCGAGTTCCTTAAGCTTGTTAATGAGCTTGACCATAAAGAAGATTACAAGTGCGATAATGAAAAAGTTGATTATTGACGCAAGGAATTTGCCATAGCTGAGCACGGTTGCGCCGGCTGCGGCAGCATCCGCCGCCGTCATTCCGGAAAGATCAACGCCTTCAACGCCTTTGAGGACGATGAATTTCGTGCCGAGATCGGTCGTGTCAAAAATCAGTCCGAACAAAGGCATGAAGACATCGTTGACAATTGAACTTACTATTCCGTTAAATGCGGCGCCTATCATAACACCGACTGCCATATCCATCACGTTGCCTTTGAATGCAAACTTTTTAAATTCAGACCACATAACAGCCTCCCGTATTTTGGATGCAATAAATATAACCCAAATCGAACGTAAATTCAATAGCTGTGAAGAATATAAATCAAAATTGAATGTTAAAAAGAGAAAAGGGGACCGATATCCCCTCTTCTTAACATAACGTGAATACATGCCGCATGTATCCACGTCACGTGAACATACGCAGCGCGGCCGTTCCGCATTATTAAAAAGTATTTTACAGTCTGTTCAGTTGAATCGAAATGACAGCCGCCGCAACTGCCGCCGCAAGCAGAGCCATTCCGACGGCAGCACGGAAACGTTTGAATTTGAGACAATGAACGATGTATGCAATGTTATAAGCCGTGCATAACGCGGCAGGAATCCAAATCATGTTTTTTCTCCTTTTCAACAAAATTTGAGTGGCTGTTATTGTCTTGTTTCGGCAATGTATTCGTCATCCAGTGTCAATTTAACAATAAATTCCGCATCGAGCTCCGGATAAATGGATTTCCAGTTTAGATTTTCCCATGACTCCACGCTGCCGAATTTTTTTGACGCATATCTTCCGAACCCCATTGCATCGCAGCCGCAGTCGCGGCAAAGTTTGAACACTCGCGCAAGCTCGGTTTCAAAATACCGTTCCAGTTTCTGCTGCATTCCGCTTCGCCATTCCCTTCCGATTCTGCCCGACTTATCCTGTCCGACAGTCAGCGAGATTTCATATTCCGCTTTTGCGAAAGGAGCACCGTCGACATTGACCGAAATGCGTTTTTTTTCAAGTTTTGCAATCAGCGCTGCACACTCCGCACCGTCGGGCTCACCGTAATCATACATTATTGTTCCCGATTCAAAATCGCCCTTTCCGATATTCATGAACTGAGTGTCATCCGCATCAAGCCACCCTTTCATAACCCATCCGTCGAACAGCGCGGCGCACATTGTAAGCCCCTGCATTCCGCCCAGCCTTGCGCCCTTCTCGGCATCCGCCAAAGGATTTTCTCCCTCGGTCGCAGTATTTTTCTGTTTTGTATCCGTAACAACTTTCGGATCGTAAAAGCCCATTGGCAGCACGGGATCAAACCTTCCGCCGCCGCACGCTTCAAAGCAGCGCGCAGCATTTATCACCGCAACGCGCCCTGTTTTGCGCGCATCGTTAATTATGTCATCCTGCAATGTTGAAAGGTTCGCGTTATTGTTTGCACTCAGACCGCCGAGGTATTCACGAACGCTGCAATGCGTCACCTGAACCATTGCGGAGGTTCGTATTCGCAGTGTGTCAAACGAAAGTCCCAAAAAATCCGGTATCATGCCTTTTCTTGCAAGCTCCTCACCAAAAACGAAAATATGCGTTCTGGTAAAGCTCAGTTCGTACGGCACACCGTAGCTTATTTTGTTTATCGCATCAAAAAGGTTTTCGGCCTCCACCGAAAGGACTATCGCGCCGCCTTCATTCTCATCGGAGGCATTTGAACTTTCCCTCTGGAGCTCGAGAATCACCTCGTATTTCTCTTTTTGACCTATGTCAGCACCAACCGTAACAACATAGCCGTAGTTATCAAGGCTCACCGGATTGAGGCAGCCGCAGAGCGGAAGCAATGCCGTGCAAACTGCCGCAGTCAAAGCCGTCAATGCCGCAGTGCGCAGCAGTGATTTTTGTTTATTTTCGTGCCGCTGAGTTTGTTTCATCAGTTTTTCTCCGTTTCTTTTTATGTTAATGTAAAATTCAGGAATGTTTTCTCCGTTTTTTCGCCGAAACGGCTCCGATGAAAGCCGCAAGCGCGGTCGGCACGGCAATGAAGATGAAGCCGTACTCGGCATTCGCCGCACGAGGGTCGGGAAGAAAGCGCATGATTCCTTCAAAATCCATGATTATCAGCAGTCCTACAAGCAGAACATTCGAACTCAGCACCGGCCGAATATCACGAACGCCGAAAACCTGCGAAAACAGCAGCGAAGCCGAATAAATATAGAACGAACCCGTCAGCATGCCGCCGGTGAGCCACGCAATGTGTGCAAGTTTATCCATGCGCAGCAAATGCGTTTCAAGACTCTTAAGGTTGTTGATTCTGAACAGAGGCATAAAAAGATCGCCGAGCTCCGTGTAAGTGAACGCAAGGCTTACCGCAAGTTGTGCAGCCGCGCAGACGGCAGCGGAGATTAAGGCGGCAATGACTCCTGCTTTTTTCGCGTGATGCGTTCCCTGAAGCCCGGTACATGTTATCAAAAGTGACAGCAGAGCCGGCAGGAATGCACCCGACTGCGAAAAAGCCTGCCGTGTCAACAACCCGATATTGCTGCCCGGGAACGGATACAATCTGTACGTTTCAAACTCACTTGATGCCGTCAGAATCGAAACAGCAAGCACAATCAGCAGCAGCAAAGCGAAGCATTTTGCCGTCCGTCCTATGGTTTCAAAACCGAGCCATGCAACAAAAAGCACCGTCGGAAGCACATACATTGCAAGTTTGCCGTAGCCGATGCCGTTGAAAAACAAGCCGTGCAGCACTTGGATGAACCCGCTTAGCGGTGAGTATGCCGCAGCGAGCAGGCAAAGCATCAGCACAAGTGTGACCGCCGTACCGATCGTTCCTCCGAATGCGGACAGAATGAGTTCCGAAAGATTTTTTGCTCCGCTGCGCCGCATTGCCGCAAGCACGATGATAAAAAAAACGAGTGCAATGATTCCGCCGACAGGAAGCGTGATATAAGCCGCATTGCCGCAGGCATAGGTATTTTTTGTGTCAAACGTGAGCAGCCCGCTCGTACACATCGCAATTGCCGCAATCGATATGCCCTCGCGGACGCCGATGCGCCCTTCTCTGAGATTCATAAGCCCCTCCCGAAAGCCGTTCCCGAAAGCCGGTTTTTGAATTTCCGTTTAACGGCAAAACCCTGATTCGGGCTCATGCGCTTATCCACGCATTTAAAACAGCGTTTCAAAAAATTTTTCATGATTTTCCTTCCTGTTTAGGCAGCGTATCTCCGTGCGTATTCATGTAATCCTCCGCTCTGTGATGCTTTCCGAGTTTTCCGCGAATAACGAACGGCCGTTTCGAGAGCGTTTTCGGTGCAAAAGGCGCAAGGAACGGAACGCCGAACGATTTCATGTTTGCAAGGTACGCCGTAAACACAACCAGTGCCGCCGCAAGTCCGAGCAGCCCCCCGATCCACGCCGCAATTACGAACGCGATGCGCAAATACGATGCAGCGATTTGTGTTGAATAATCCGGAACGCAGAAGTTTCCGAGTCCCGACAGTGCAACGATTATGAGCATTACGGAGCTTGCAAGATTCGCTGCCACCGCAGCCTGCCCGAGTATCAATCCGCCGATTACGCCGATCGCTTGCCCGATGCTGCCGGGAACGCGCATTCCCGCTTCCCTTATCAACTGAAAAACAAAAAGCAGCAGCAGCATTTCAAACGGGAGCGGTTCAAAAACCATCTTTCGCGACTGTATGACGGTGCTCAGCACTTCCGTTGAAAGCAGCCCCTGATGATACAGCGCAAGCGCAACAAAGTATCCCGGCAGCAAAAGCGAAATCAGAACTCCCGCATAACGCACGATGCGCAGAAGTGTTCCGAGAGGCTTCCGCATGTAAATATCCTCCGGACTGTTCATGAGCGCGGAAAGCGTTATCGGCATGATAAGCGCGAACGGGCTTCCGTCCGCAATTATTGAAACCGCGCCCTGCATTATGAAGGATGCGACCCTGTCCGGTCTCTCGGTTGCGAGTGTTTGCGGAATCGGCGAGAAGCCGTCACCCTCAATAAGCTGGTCAAGCATCCCGGTATCTATGATTGTGCGCGCGTTCACCTTTGCCAGCCGCCGTTTAACTTCCTCGATAAGTGTGCGGTTCGCGACGCCGTCCCGATACATAACGGCAATTCTTATATTGTTATCGCACCCGGCGGGACGAAACTCAACAACAAGATCATCCGAATGAATGATTCGTCTGACAAGCGTTATATTCGTTCTCAGGTTCTCCGTGAACCCTTCCTTCGGTCCGCGCACGATTTTTTCATTATCCGTTGTTGAAACGCTGCGTTTTTCAAACCCGCGGGTCTCCGGAATTACCGCTTCTGATTCACCCTGCACGAAAAGGGCGGCTTTACCGTCCGTTATTGCCGTTACAACAAGGTTAAGATCACTTTCCGTACCTATTTCGCTGACTTGCAGGATATTATTGATTATGCCTTCGCTGCTTGTATCCGCATCCTGCTTTGCCGTCATTAACGGACGCATTATGAAATCCGCAATCGTTTCATCGCTTGCCATTCCGTTCATATACACAATCAATGCGGGAGTTTTCCCCGCAATATTGAGTCGGCGGAAGATAACATCGGTGTTTATATCCGCACGGAACACATTCCGAAGCTCCGCTTCCGCAGCATTTATATCCGCAGGCACGGGGCGAAACTCGGGTTCCCCCTGCGGTGCAATATCCTTCCAGCCGCCGAAGCTTTTCGGCTCCCCCGCTTCACGTTCGGTAAGTTCATATCGCATATCGTGCCTGTCAAAGGCAAAAAAACGCTCCAACCTGCCGCGAATGCCTTCCCCGCCCCGGTCGCTTTCATGATTGTTTGATTCGTTATTTGATTCGGGTTTCATAAGCTTCTCCGCTCCCTGATTCATTCGTGTTTTCCGTTTTTCCGAACTGATACCGTTCCGCGCCGTTTCACCCAATGCATCCGCAAGCGTCGGATTTTTACGCAGAGAACGTTTTGTTCGGCCTTTCCCGATTTAGCTTTTCTCCGCTTTGTTCCGTTTATGCAAATTACGCAAATCCGTGCCGCGGCCGCAAATTTCGCGCCGTTCGGAATGTTTTCGACGGTCCGCTTCATATAATCAAAACGGAAACAATCAATCAGACGGAGGATCTACAATGAAAATAATGGTAATATCAAAAAAAACCCTCATCTGGGCGGCGACGGTGCTGCTTGTCATTGTTGCCGCAATTGCATTTGCGGTCTTTTCCGGCAGGGACAGCGGCGCCGAACCCGATCGTCCGACCGGAGGCAAACCGCAGTCGAACCTTAATCTGCCGAGTTCGGCAGCGGGCAGCGGTGTTGAACAGTATGAACTTGAAGTGCTTGCGGGGTTGATGAAGGAGCTGCCCGTTTACAGCGTTTCGCGGAGCGACAAGCGCATCGCGCTTACAATCGACGCTGCATGGGAGGATGACAAAACGGACTTTATTCTTGATACCCTGAAGGAATACGACATCAAGGCAACTTTCTTCCTTTGCGGCTTCTGGGTTAACGACTACCCCGACAAGGTGAAGGCAATTTCCGATGCCGGTCACGAAATCGGCAATCACTCCCTCACCCATCCGCACATGAGCAAACTTTCGCCCGAGCAAATGAAAAGTGAGCTTTCACAGTTCGACGATCTGCTCGAACCCATCATCGGCAGGCGAACAAAGCTTTTCCGTGCGCCTTACGGCGAATATGACGACAGAGTTATTAAAACCGTTCGTGAAGCGGGTTACGAGGTCATTCAGTGGAATATTGACACCGTTGACTGGAAGCCCGAGCGTTCCGCGCAGACGATTCTTGACACCGTGCTTCCGAAGCTTTCGGACGGTTCGATCATCCTCTGCCACAACAACGGCTATAAAATAGAGCAGTATCTTCCGACACTTATTGAGTCCGCACTTGCTCAGGGATACAGCTTTGTTACCGTCAGCGACCTGCTTTTGGACGGCGAAACCCTTATCGACGTGAACGGTGTGCAAAAACCGGCTCAATGACACGGCAACGCCGCAGTACCATACGGCACAGCGGCAGTGCCGCACTTCGGCAGGGGTGGTTTATGTTCACCCCGCCGTTTTTTGCTTATTTTTATTTATATTATGTATTTTTGCACAAAAATTGTGAAACGATTCCGATTTTGATAAAAAAGACTTGAAAAAAAACCGACCGTTGCGGTATATTATGGTTGTCAATCATTTACAGCCGCATCACCCTGTGTTATAATAAATCATTGTGGATACTGCCCGGGACGCTTCATATGCGGTGCGTTTTTTTGCCGCATTGAGCGTTTGCTTGGATGCTATCCCTCAGGAAAAAGCCGGAAAAGTCTTTTTTGCGGCGCAGAAGCCCTGCTTTGCGGGCATTGCTGCAAAAATTTTAATCGGCGTTTTCTCGGCACACTAATCGGACAGAAGTACCGATGCAGATATATTTGGAGGATTATATGTCAGAACTCACAAACATTGAAAACGGCAAAGTCAAGCTCAGCCTCAAAATCCCCGCAGAGGATTACCGCAGAGCATTGGAAAGTGCGTACCGCAGGACCGGTGCACATTACAACATTCCCGGTTTCCGCAAGGGCAAAGTGCCCCGCAAGGTTATTGAAGCAACCTACGGCGTGAACGTTTTTTGGGATGAGGAATTCGATTCACTCGTTCAAAGCGTTTATTCCGATGCGCTTGCCGAACACAATCTCGTGCCCGAGATTCAGCCGAACATTGAGTTCACCGAAGTATCCGAGCAGGACGGCGTCAGCTTCACCGCGGAAGTTGTTCTCCACCCGACGGTCAAACTCGGCCAATACAAGGGAATAGAAGCACCCGTTATTGAATATAATGTTACGGACGAAGAAGTTTCCGCAGAGATTCAGAAAAAGCTCAACGAGATGGCAACCGAAGCAGCCGTTGAGGATCGTCCCGTTCGTCAGGGCGATATCGTAACCCTCGATTTTGCGGGATTCATGGGCGATGAGCAGTTCGAAGGCGGCACTGCCGAAGGCTATAAGCTCAAAATCGGTTCCGGCTCCTTCATTCCCGGATTTGAAGAGCAGATGGTCGGCATGAACATCGGCGACGAGCGTGACATCAACGTCACCTTCCCCGAGGATTACCATGCGGAAAACCTTGCGGGCAAGCCCGTTGTTTTCAAGGTCAAGGTTCACGCAATCACCGAAGAAAACGTTCCCGAACTGAATGATGAATTCGTTCAGGATATTTCAGAATGCTCCACCGTTGACGAATACACCGCTTATGTTCGCGGCGATCTTGAAAAGCGCGCCGCCGAAAGAGCAAAGAACGAGCGCACCGACCTCATCCTTCAGAAAGTCATCGACAATGCGGAAGTTGAAATTCACGGCGATATCGTCTCCGCAGAGGTTGACATGCAGATCGACAGGTTCGACAAGCAGCTTCAGTCCTTTGGTGCAGATCTCAAGAGCTACCTTGAATACGCACACCTTTCTATTGAAGATATGCGCAAGGATTATGAGCAGGCCGCTCAGCGTCAGCTCAAATCCCAGTACGTTATGATGGCAATCATCGACGCGGAAAAGCTCGAGCCCACCGACGAGGATTTCCGCGAGGTTATCGCAATGAGCGACACTGCAAAGCAGCAGCATTGGGATGACGAAAAAATCGATGCCGAACTTAAGGACAACCGCATGAAATATGCCGTATCCGCGCTTTACAACGCCGCAGTTAAAATGCTTGTTGCAAACGCCGTTGTTCCCGCAGCAGCTCCCGCGGAAGAAGCACCCGCAGCGGAATAAATCCTTTACGCGGAACAAAGCTTTTTCGGCTCCCGGGGATACGGAAAACATCGGTCGGTTGACTTCAACCGACAGTTTTCGGGCATTTGCGGGAGCCTTTTAAAACCCGAGCATGATACTTGCATCTGCCGCATCTGCCGCAAATGCTTGTTTCGTGCGAAGTAACTCTTTCAACTTGGCGCACACGGTCGGCCCGTGCACCGCACAAAAAACTTTTATTTCGGAGGTCAACATGAGCAGCTTAATTCCCATCGTTGTTGAACAAACCAACAAAGGCGAAAGGTCATACGATATTTATTCCCGTCTGCTGAAGGACCGCATCATCTTTTTGGGCGGCGTTGTGGATGACGACACCGCCAACCTCATCATTGCGCAGATGCTCTTCCTCGAAGCGGATGACCCCGACAAGGACATTTATCTTTATATCAACAGTCCGGGCGGCAGCGTTTCCGCCGGCATGGCAATTTACGATACCATGCAGTATATTCGCTGCGAAGTTTCCACGATCTGCATCGGAATGGCCGCTTCCATGGGCGCATTCCTGCTTGCTGCGGGCGCAAAGGGTAAGCGCCGCTCCCTGCCCAACAGTGAGATAATGATACATCAGCCCTCCGGCGGCGCACAGGGGCAGGCATCGGATATTAAGATTCATGCCGAACAGATCCTGCGCATTCGCAAAAAGCTGAATGCTATACTTGCCGCGCGCACCGGCCAGCCCGTTTCCCGCATTGAACTTGACACCGAGCGCGACAACTATATGACCGCCGACGAAGCTCTTGCATACGGGCTTATCGACGAAATCGTTCAGCCCAAGAGATAAAATCATTTTTTGCGGCCGCAGCCGCTGTTCAATGCGGAATGCTCATATTGATTTTGCGTTAAGCCGAAGCAGGCTCGGACGAAACGGTCTTTCATGCAGTGGCTGAAGGTTTAATCGGAGCTTTTCGGAATAAATGCTGATTTGATTATTCAGCATACCCCCTGAAATAACACGCCTGTTTTTTCGGGCGTTTCGTAGGAGAATATTAATCAGAATGGCAAAACACAGTGACAACGATACAATCAAATGCTCTTTTTGCGGAAAAAGCCGCGATGAGGTAGATCGTATCCTTGCCGGCCCGGGCGTTTACATTTGCAACGAATGCATTCAGCTCTGCCGGGAAATTCTTGAAGAGGAGCCTGCCCTTGCCGACACGGATGCGGCGGAAGCTCCGCACGAACTGCCGAAACCCGTTGACATCGTAAAAACCCTCAACGATTACGTTATCGGCCAGGATCATGCAAAGCGCGCACTTGCTGTTGCGGTATATAACCACTACAAACGCATTTATGCCAAGGAAACAAAGACGGATGCCGAACTCGGCAAGAGCAATATCGTCATGCTCGGACCGACCGGCTGCGGCAAAACCCTGCTTGCGGAAACGCTTGCAAAGGTGCTTGACGTTCCGTTTGCCGTTGCGGATGCAACCGCACTCACGGAAGCGGGTTATGTCGGTGAGGATGTTGAAAACATTCTGCTCAAGCTTCTGCAAGCCTGCGACTATGATGTTGAGCGCGCACAAAAAGGCATTATATACATCGATGAAATCGATAAAATTGCCCGCAAGAGCGAAAACCCGTCCATTACACGCGATGTATCGGGCGAGGGTGTTCAGCAGGCTTTGCTGAAAATTCTTGAAGGCACCGTTGCCTCCGTCCCCCCGCAGGGCGGCAGGAAGCACCCGCATCAGGAGTTCATTCAGATAGACACAACAAATATCCTGTTCATCTGCGGCGGCGCATTTGCGGGAATTGAAAACATTATTCAAAAACGCACGGGCAAAAAGAACATGGGCTTCGGTGCGGATATTCGCTCCAATATCAAAAAGGATATCGGCGAAACCCTTAAGGACATCCTGCCCGAGGATCTGCTTAAGTTCGGACTCATTCCCGAATTCATCGGCAGGGTTCCAATAATTGTGACGCTTGAACAGCTTACCGAGGAAGCGATGATAAGCATCCTTACCCAGCCCAAAAATGCGCTTGTAAAGCAATACATGCGCCTTTTCGAAATGGATAATGTTGAACTTGAATTCGACGAAGATGCACTTAAAGAAATTGCACATCTTACCATCCTCCGCAACACGGGCGCAAGAGGACTGCGTGCAATTCTTGAAGACATCATGCTCCCCGTAATGTATGAAATTCCTTCCCGTGAGGACGTTGCAAAGGTCATAATCACCAAGGATGCCGCTCTTAAGCATTCCGAACCGATTCTTGTACTTAAGTCCTCCGAGCCGGAAGGAAAAACGGCATAACAAAAACAAACATAGAAATTCATCGGCGGCGGGCAACTGCCGCCGATGGTTAATTGACCGCTCATTAATTGCTTCAGGAGAATTTTGAAATGAAAATCGTTCGCTTTCGCTTAAAGCCCGAAGCCGAAACCTTCTACGGCGTACTTGACGGACTGAGCATAAAAAGGCTCTCGGCAGAACCGTATGACGGGCTGCATTTTGCCGGAGATGAATATGCTGCCGACAGCGTTATTTTCGATGCACCGTGCGAACCTTCGAAAATTGTTGCCGTCGGAAAGAATTATCGCGCCCATGCGGATGAAATGGGCGAAGGGTTTCCCCCGGAACCGCTGCTTTTTTTGAAGCCGTCAACAAGTGTCATTGCCTGCGGAGAGGCCGTCATTTACCCCGAAATCAGTCATAGGCTCGATTACGAAGGTGAGCTTGCCGTTGTCATCGGCAAACGGGCACATAACGTTCAAAAAGGCAGCTCAGCCGAGTACATTTTCGGTTATACCTGCCTTAACGACGTCACTGCACGCGACATTCAAAAGTCCGATCCCCAATGGACGCGCGGCAAGGGCTTTGATACTTTCTGCCCGACGGGGCCGTATATCGAAACGGAGTTCAGCCCCGAAACTGCGGAGATAACGACGCTGCTTAACGGCAAAATCGTTCAGCATTCACCCGTTTCCGCCATGATGCACGGTATCGACAAGCTGATTTGTTACATCACTCAATGCATGACACTGCTGCCGGGCGATATTATTGCAACGGGTACGCCTTCGGGCATCGGCTCCATGCAGCGCGGCGACACGGTTGAGGTTCGCATCACGGGACTCGGCACGCTTCGCAACATTGTTCGCTGAATCTGTCTGTATTGCGGGCGCATGTTTCGAGGGCATAATACGCATTATAAAGGATTTGACTTACGGAACCGTTCGTGACCAAGCGGTTCCGTAAATAAAAGGTAAAAAATGGATGGACTCACTCTCGCCCGCTCCGTGGCGGAAATTCAATGCCTTGCCGGCGGAAAAGTTGAAAAGATTCAGCAGCCCGAAAAGGATGAGCTGCTTTTTGTTGTTCATTCCTGCGGAAAAAACGAAAGGCTGCTTATCTCCGCTTCACCGGAAAATTGCCGCATTCAACTGACGGAAGCAAGACCCGCCTCGCCTGTTGATGCACCGATTTTTCTGATGCTGCTGCGCAAATACCTGCTTAACGCAAGGATAAATTCGATTCGTCAGCCGAATTCGGACAGGGTCGTTGTGGTCGAATTCGAAGCTTTGAATGAGCTGCGTGACTGCACTCGTTTCTTTCTGCATTGCGAAATTATGGGCAAGCACTCAAACATCATACTTGTTGACGGGAACGGGCGCATTGTGGATGCTGTTCGCCGAGTTTCGCCGTCAATGAGCAGCGTGCGTCTTATTCTGCCGAAGCTTGAGTATTCCGCGCCCCCCGCACAGGACAAGCTTGACCCCGCAAAGGCTGCGGCGGAGGATTTTTTGAACGTTCTTTCGGATGCCCCGCGCCCCGACAAGGCACTTTCCGCTGCATTTTTCGGACTTTCGCCGTCAATTGCAGCACTGCTTTTTGACAGATGCGCCGCCGAAGCAAAATCGCGCCCCGTTCATTCGGATGCAATCGAAACCGTTTCCGATTGCCTTGCGGGTTTTTATCGTGACCTTCTTAATGCGCGAACCGTGCCCTGCATTGCGCTGCTTCCGAGCGGCGGGCGAATTCTGCTGCCGTTCCGCCCATTCGGGCTTGACTGCCGCGAGTTTTCGACACTCGGAGCAGCGGCGGACAAATTTTATCGTTCCCGCGCCGAAAACGAAAGCATAAAGCGGCGAACGGCGGCCGTTGAACGAGTCATTTCCAATGCTGTACAGCGGCTTGAACGCAAGATCGAGAAATTCAACCTTGCAATATGCGACGAAGCGGAACTTGAGAAACTTCGGAATTTCGGCGAATTGCTGACGGCAAACCTTCACGCGCTTCCGCCGCGCGCCGAAAATGCAAAGGTGCTTGACTATTATCGTGATCCTCCGGAATACATCGTCATTCCGCTTGACAACTCCGTTTCGCCTGCGGATAATGCACAAAAGTATTATAAGCAATACCGCAAAGGCAAGGTTGCACGCGAAACAGCCGTTGTTCAGCGCAAAACAGCCGTGGCCGAGCTGAGCTATCTCCGCGGGCTGCACTGCGATCTTTCAAACTGCGCTTCCGAATCCGATTTGAACGAAATTCGACAGGAACTTGTTGAGCAGGGTCTTATACGCGACAGCTCCCGCCGCAAAGCGGAACGCGGCAAACCGAGTAAAAACGGAAAAGGAGCAAAAGGTTCAAAGCTCCCCCCGTCACGCCCGCATAAGTATCTTTCCTCCGACGGCATCGAAATCTTTGTCGGCAAGAATAACACTCAGAACGATAGGCTGACGTTCAAACAATCCGCGCCCGATGACACATGGCTGCACACCAAGGACATTCACGGTTCGCATGTGATCATCCGTTTCGCAGGTGAAATACCTCCGAAAACCCTCGAAGAAGCGGCTGCACTTGCCGCTTACCACTCGCAGGCACGCGGTTCATCCGCCGTTCCGGTGGATTACACCAAGCGCAGGTATGTCAAAAAACCGAGCGGTGCAAAACCCGGTTCGGTCATCTATACAAATCAGCGCACGTTGATAATCACGCCCGATGAGGATATGATAAACTCGCTTAAAAAGCTGAATTGACGAACGCCGACTGAATCGGCAGGAGCTGTGTCGGTCTGACGCTGCACCCGCCGATTGTTCAAAACAGGTTACGCAAGCATATTCCGCACCTGCTCGAGATTATTCCCGAACAGTGCGGAATTTATTGCATTTGCAATTATTCCCGCCATATCCTCAACGATAACGTCTATATCCTTCGGCGTAACAATAAAATCGCCCATATGTTTTGCAATGACCTGCTCCGCAAGCTCTCTGAGCCTTTCCTCATCGCCGTGAAGCCCCGTTTCGTCCGCAATGAGACTTATTGTATCCTGTGAAATCGTACTCGCATAAACAACGAGAGGAACACCGACGGCAATAACCGGAACACCGAGGTTTGCGCGGCTCAAATCCGCTCTTGTGTTGCCGACCCCGGAACCCGGACTTATGCCTGAATCCGAAAGCTGTATGGTTGTGCTTATCCGCGCCGCGCGCCTTGAGGCAAGCGCATCAACGGCAATTATCAGATCCGGCTTCACCTTGTTCGCAACGCCGAACACAATATCCATCGTTTCAACGCCCGTCACGCCCAACACGCCCGGAGCTATTGCGCACACACTCGGAATATCAAAATCAAATGCTTCCGGCATGTGCTCCTTGATATGCCTTGTTACAAAAACCCGCTCTGCAACACGCGGGCCGAGGGAATCAGGCGTCACTCCGCGATTGCCGAGGCCAACAACAAGCACAGTGCCGCTTTTGAGCTTTGTTTCAGGCAGCGGGATTAACTCTGTAAGCTCGCGCCGCAGGCATTGCGACACATGCGCAAACAAATCAAGCGGACGCTGTGTCAGAGCCTCTGCATCAAGCGTGATGTATTTGCCCTGCGCTTTGCCGAGTTTCTGTGCCGCAGTATCGCTCAATATCTCAATGCGCTTAATCTTTATTTCACCGTCATTCGTCTCCTCTTCGCGAATGCCTTCAATGTCCGGGTTAAGTTCCCGCATTTCCGCTGCAAGATCTGTATATCTTCCCATTTTGCCCCCAATATAACTGAAATCAAATGCCTTATGCGCAATCGGGATTTTAAGCTGCCGAAAACTTCTCCCTGCTTTATCAGTAACCCGACCTGCCGGCAATTGTCCTGAATTATTCTGCACAATGCAAAGCGGGATTATGAACAAAAATGCTTTCAACACATAATATATTGATTTTCCCTCCATATATTGCAAAAAAGGCTTGCATCTTGCGCAACATGGTGATATAATTAACTTTGTTCGAGTATTTAAAGGAGGTGAACCGATTTGGCAAACATTAAGTCAGCACTGAAGCGCGTTAAGGTATCCCGCGAGCAGAATCTTCGCAACCGCATGATCAGCTCCGCAGTCAAAACCGCTATCAAAAAGTTTGACAAGGCTTTGGAGTCTAAAGACGAGGCTGCTATTGAAGAAGCATACACCGCCGCAGTCAGCAAGGTAGACAAAGCTGTCACCAAGGGCGTTATCCATAAGAACGCAGCCAATCGTAAAAAGGCTCAGCTTGCTAAAAAGCATGATGCCAAATAAGGTTTATCGCTGCGATTGACCGGATTCCGAAGACCGATGCCTGCATCGGTCTTTTTCCTTTATTCTGTTTTTATTTATTCTTTTTTTATTCAAAAAGATTCACATACAGGTGTCGCTGTTCAGGAAATCGGCTCAATGTCAATTGTCGGATGCCCCTGCTCCGTGGGCTGACGCCGCTGTTGACATTTGGCCATAAGAAACACCCCCGCCGGGTATTGCCCGGCAGGGGTGTTTCCTTAACAATCGATAAAAGTGACCGAAAGCAGTGTTATTCAAACCTTATGCTCTCTGCAACGCACTTGGAAAGACTTGCCGAGTTCTCATAAGCATATGAGAGTTCGACAGCCACGTAAACGGGAGTATCCGTGGTGTAGGATACAGCAACAGGACAGCTGAAGGGGTGGAATTCCCGCTCGCCCATCCATGATGAAATCTCGTGTATTGACGAGGTATATGCACTTTCACAGTTCGATGAATCGCCGTCAACGGGATGAAAATTATCCCAGTTAACAAGCTTGATGCGTCCGAGAGCCGCTGTGCTGTAGACTGATTTTACACCGTACTCTTTATAATCATCGGGTGAATACGGATAGAATCCGACAGCTCCGGCAATCTTGCCGTTTTCATCATAGAGAACTTCGCTCTCAACCATAGAATTGCAGTAATCCATAAAATCCGGATCGGAGCGGGGGCTTTCTTCGTGCTTAACCGTCCAGCCTTCCGGCAGGTCGAACGTAACGCTGAAAGCGCGGGTTGAGTCCGTTGCCGGAAAATCAACCTTGACCTTTTGGCAGGGTTTCGTGTATTCGCCGA